>Ga0255046_10000334_pt1 | contig 12557 bp, 14 predicted proteins | sample BC1_12_27_MG_FD_183632 | JGI IMG/M metagenome (GOLD analysis project Ga0255046, IMG submission 183632) | Seawater microbial communities from Strait of Georgia, British Columbia, Canada - BC1_12_27 | ecosystem: Environmental > Aquatic > Marine > Strait | place: Canada: British Columbia...
CACTGGGCTGTTTCAACGAATTGATGAAGGCGCTGCAGGAACGCCTCGACGAACAGGATGAACGACACGAGGGTGGCAACCGCTGGATCGGTACAGCCGGGACGTCGCCGTTCGGAGCCTATGGCTATAATCCGGAAGGCGTGCGCATGGGACAACAAGGCTCACGTAACCGCAGCGCGGTGAAGGTCTGGGACAAGCGCGATTATCGAAATCTGGATGATTCTCTCGAACTCGGCACGCGTAATATCAAGGTAGCGCTGCGCCGGCTCCGCAAATTTGCACGTGAGGGGGCCGCCGACCAGCTGGATCTTGACGACACGATCGACAAAACGGCGCGCAACGCGGGCCTGCTCGATATTCGCATGGTGCCCGAACGGCACAATGCCGTAAAAGTGCTGCTATGCCTTGATATTGGCGGTTCCATGGATGACCACGTACGGGTTTGTGAGGAGATGTTCTCGGCGGCACGAAGTGAATTCAAGCATCTTGAGTACTTCTATTTTCACAATTTCATTTACGAAAGCCTGTGGAAAGACAATCGGCGCCGCCATTCGGAAAAGACACCAACATTGGATATCGCGCACAAGTACGGTTCCGACTACAAGCTGATATTCGTTGGTGATGCGACGATGAGCCCTTACGAAATCGTCTATGCCGGCGGCAGTGTCGAACACTGGAATGAAGAGCCGGGAGCGGTGTGGATCAAGCGCCTGCTTGATACCTACCCGAAGGCGGCATGGCTAAATCCGGAACCGAAGCAACGCTGGGATTACACGCCCTCGACCAAGCTCGTGCAGGAAATTATGGATGATCGCATGTATCCGTTGACCATCGCCGGTCTCGACGACGCGATCAAAGCGTTGCACTGATCGCAACTATTCTTCGACAGCTGCGCTGAGTACAGCAGCACTCAGCGTTTTCAAATCGGCGATTACCTCGGCCGAATGTTGGCCCGGCTTCACTTCTTCATAATGTTTGGCGATGGTGCCGTTCGGGTTGATGATGAACGTTTGCCGCTTGGCGACAGTCATGCCAAACATGCGTGTTTTCACACCGTAGGCATCGGACGTTCGCCCATCCATATCCGCCAGCAACGGAAACGGAAGAGAATGGTTTTCGGCAAACTCCATGTGCGACTCGACGTCATCGAGGCTGACGCCAAGAATTTGCGCGTTCAGATCACGAAACGCAAAGATGTTGTCGCGAAACTCGCAGGCCTCCGTTGTGCAACCCGGAGTCTCATCTTTCGGGTAAAAATAAAGCACGACCCACTGCTCGCGATAATCCTCCAGAGAATGCAGTTGACCGGTCTGGTCCGCCAACTCGAATTCGGGTGCCTGGCTACCAACCGAAGGCTGGTCAGTCGCTGAACCGCTGGGCGCCAGGGCGAGGATAAGGACGCCGGCAGTTGCCGCAATAATCGCTGTAAACGCGCGTTTCATGATTCGAAATCTCAATCTGTAATAATGAGCCGCAAGTCTTGGTTGCGGAAAGGCCACTATAATACTCTGTAATCGTGTCTGCGCGAAGTTACGCCCGTAAACAGTTGTATTAATTCGATGAATCGGCGAGCGAACAGTATTAGAACGGCCCTGGTATTGCCGGGCGGCGGCGCTCGTGGGGCGTTTCAGGTGGGCGTACTGAAAGCGGTGGCCGAGTTGCTGCCGCGTGGATGTGCGAATCCGTTCCCGGTGATCAGTGGTACCTCCGCGGGTGCGGTGAATGCGGTGGTCCTCGCGTCGCGCGCACGGCATCTGCGCTCAGCGGTGGCCGAACTGGAGCAGGTTTGGGGGCATTTTCGGTGCCACCATGTCTACAAAACAGACCATCTCACGATGCTGATGAGCAGCCTGCACTGGCTTGCGTCTATTGTGCTGGGGGGCTGGCTGGTCGGGGCGCCAAGATCACTGCTCGATAACGCTCCGCTGCGTGCATTATTGAATCACAACGTTCACTTTCCTCGCATTCAGGACGCGATCAAGGCAGGTAACCTGGACGCGGTGGCTGTGACGGCGGCTGGCTACAGCTCGGCGCGCTCAACCTCTTTTTTTGAAGCCATCGACGAACAGCAAAGCTGGCAGCGCACGCGTCGTCTTGGTCTGCGCAGTGAATTGAATATTGATCACGTCATGGGCAGCATCGCGGTCCCGATGGTTTTTCCGCCCGTAAGGATTGGTAACGAGTACTTCGGCGATGGCGCAATGCGCCAGGCGACGCCATTGAGCCCGGCGGTGCACCTGGGTGCGGACAGAATATTTGTAATCGGTATTCGTGACGAGACAGGCGACCAGTCGCCGGATACCGGTCCGGTGCCGCCAAGTTTTGCGCAAATCGCCGGTTACATGCTGGATACGTTATTTATGGACGGGCTCTACTCCGATCTGGAGCGCATCACTCGTATCAATCAGCTAATCGACAGTGTACCGACAGAGAATCAGTCGGAGTCGATCGCTCAGATGCGCGCGATAGACACGATGTTGATCGTGCCGAGTGAAGATCTGCGCGTCATTGCGCACCGGCATCGTGCCGAATTGCCGTTTGCCATCCGCGCCTTGTTGCGCGGGGTCGGCGGCAGCAGCCCAGGTGAAAATCGACTATTGAGCTTCCTGCTATTCGAAAAAACGTACACACGCGAACTGATTAAACTCGGATATCACGATGCGATGAACGTCAAAAACGAGCTGCTGGATTTTGTGAGCGGCGCCGACGTGCCGCGGCTATTTGCGCCAACCTGGATCAAGAAGGACCTCAGCGCTTTCCGTTCGGATTCGTAGGAGCGCGCCCCGGCGCGCGAAGCGGAGCAGCAGCCGTCAGGCTGCATTGGGACGTCGGCCGCTAGGGCGGCCTCCTACAATAGGAAAATTGCGCCGAGTCCGAGGAACGCCATGTAGCCGACGACGTCAGTAACGGTCGTCAGGACAACGCCACCTGCCAGCGCCGGGTCAACTTGCAGTCTCCTCAAGATCAGTGGAATGCTGTAACCGGCACCCGCGGCAATGACAAGATTAATGATCATCGCAGCGCCAATGATGGCCCCGATGCGCCAGTCGCCAAACCAGAAATAGGTAACGCCAGCGACTACCGCTGCCCAGCCGCAGCCGTTCAGGACGCCGACCAGGACTTCTTTTCGCATAATGCGGCGGGCATTTGCACGGTTGATCTGGCCTAGCGCTATTGCGCGTGTAATGATCGTGAGCGATTGACTCCCCGCGACGCCACCCATACTCGGCACGACGGGCATCAACACCGCGAGCAGTACGATTTTGTCGATGGTCGTCTGAAACAGGTCGACGACCGCCGCAGCCAGGAAAGCCGTGCAGAGGTTCACGCCGAGCCACAGCGCCCGGCGTGTCGCGCTTTTTACAACCGGCGCGAACATATCGTCTTCTTCGCCAAGGCCCGCGGCGCTCATCAGGGAGTGCTCAGCCTCGTCTCGGATGACATCAACGACGTCATCCACCGTGATGCGTCCAAGGACACGGAAATCGTCGTCAACAACCGGTGCGGATAACAAGTCGCGGTTTTCGAATTCCCAGACCACCTGGGCGGAGGGCGTGTGGGCCGGTATCGGCATGACATCCGTCGACATGGCGTTGGCGACCATTTCATCCGGGTCGCGTGTAACGAGGCGCGATAGAAAGAGGGAGCCGATATAGCCGTTGTCGCGGCTGACAACAAAGATAGAGTCGGTGCCATCGGACATTTCACCAACGGCGCGCAAATAGCGGGCAACGACTTCAAGCGTAACGTCAGGGCGAACCGTCACGATATCGACGTTCATCAAACCACCGGCGCTTTCCTCATCGTAGGCAAGCACCTGTTGCAGGCGTTCGTGGTCCTGTTTGTCGAGGGATTGCAGAACCTCTTGAGTAACGGTTTCCGGCAGGTCTGCCAGCAGATCGGCGAGGTCATCGACCTCCATGCCGTCGGCGGCCGCGACCAGGTCTTCGGTCCCCATGCCCTCGACGAGGCCGTCGCGAACGTCCTCGGCAAGTTCCACAAGGACATCGCCTCCGATGTCGGAGTCGACGATTTCCCAAAGCATCGCGCGCTCTTTGAGCGGCAGAGATTCAAGCAAACGCGCGACTTCGGATGGATACAGGCTGTTAACCATGATCCTGGCCGAACGCATTCGGCCGCTATCGAGGCGCTCTTGCAGCAACTCGAGGTTGGCTTTTGTGTGCTCGCTCGCTTCCATTCCGGCGGAGTTTAGCAGCTTAGTTCGGAATTAGACGATGCGCCGTCAGGCTGTTGTGTCGGATAAGCACTGGATCGTGAATCTGCCGGAGCCCGGCTGCGAGTTTCTCCGTCATGCAGACAGAACGGTGCTGACCACCGGTGCAACCTATTGCCACGGTCAGGTAACCGCGGTGTGCTTCCTCATAATGCGGAATCCAGCGTTCGAGAAAACCGAGGATGTCCTCATACATGTCGGTAAAGGTCGGTCGCTCATTCAAAAAGTCGGTTACTTCGTCGTCCAGCCCCGTGAGGCCTCGCAACTTCAGCGTCCAATAAGGGTTGGGTAGACATCGTAAATCGAAGACGAAATCGGCATCTGCGGGAATGCCGTATTTAAATCCGAATGACTGGATCATTACCGATAGTGTCTCTGCAGACCGCTGGTCAACGCGTTCGCGAATAACATCGGCAAGCTCGTAAATACTGACAAGTGACGTGTCAATAACGAGATCGGCGCTGTCGTGAATTTCAGCGAGAATCTCACGCTCCGATTCGATTGCCGCATGCAATTCGCCGCCTTGTTCGACCAGCGGGTGACGGCGTCGGGACTCGCTATAGCGCTGCAGCAGAATCTCGTCACTCGCACGGAGAAAGATAATCTCGGCTTGCACATTTTCTTCGCGCAACTCACGCAGGAGCTCTGGCAATGATTGGAGGTCTTCCACACGCGCGCGCGCGTCGACACCGACGGCAAGCAATCTCGACGTCTCCTTGCTCCTCGAACGCACCTCGTTCACGGCCGCCTTTAGAAGGTTGGCCGGGAGGTTGTCGATGCAGTAGTAGCCCAGATCCTCAAGTACGTGCAGCGCCACGCTTTTGCCGGACCCGGAAAGGCCGCTAACGATTATCAGGCGAAATTCGTTCGACATGAATCGTCCGGCGCTGATAGCGATGAGCCGTCGATTAGCGCGTTGTACAGTTCGCTGCTGCTGTTAATTCCGCGGAGGCGCGCTCGCAGGCCTGCGTCGGCCAACACACTTGTCACGAGTTTGATATCTGCGTGGTGCCTGTCGTCCATGTTGACCGGCACAACCATACCGAATACGAGGTCAACCGGCTCGCCGTCGGCCGAGTCGAAATCGACCGGCTCGGAGAGCTTCATCAATGCTGCATTGCTGGTTTCGATGCCTGCGACACGGCAATGCGGAAACGCCGCGCCCTTGTCGAGGCTTGTGCAACCCAGTCGCTCCCGCTCGATCAGGCTCTCGAATACGAGTTCGCTGGCAATGTCGGGACTCGAGCGGACCAATAGCTCGCTAAGTATTTCAAGACAGTGCTTTTTGCTGCGCGCTGTCGCATTGCACAACACGCCGTCGGGTTTAATGATTTTTTCGAGGGACATAGAAGAGGTGTTCAAGTAGTTGCAAGCTGTGCGGCTCGTTAGCCGCACAGCTTGAATTCTGGGTCAGGCGTACCTGGACTTCTGATTGTCTCTTGCGTGATGGTCGCCGAGTTTTTCCTTATACTTTCGTACTCGCCGTTCGAGCTTATCGACCAGCCCATCGATCGCAGCGTACATGTCTTCTTCAGTATGTTCGCAATGGATAGTACCGCCATTCACTTTTGCGGTGGCTTCGGCTTTGTGGCGCAGTTTTTCGACGGTCAGGATACATTGGACGTCAGACATGAGGTCAAAGTGTCGTGCAATTTTTTCAATTTTTGATCCGACATACTCTCTAAGCGAATCGGTGACTTCGACGTGATGGCCTGAAACATTCAATTGCATAATGGTCTCCAGTATTTTTTGTATTTCCGTTCTGCCGTGACACCCCCCGCCCGGTAGCGGTCAGAACATGCTGTTTTCCTGTTGGTTCAGAATGTCAGTCTGTGTGTCCTCCCAAGGCGTTGTGTTTGCGGTTTGATGAACTACCTCGTCTCCCGGCTCCTGCGGTCGCTTGACGACGGGATATTCATTGCTTCACGGTACTTCGCGACTGTCCTTCTGGCAACCGAAATACCGTCCTCTTTCAGTAAGTTCGTGATCTTGCTATCGCTGAGCGGCTTTTTCGGGTTCTCGGCGCCAATCAGTTTGCGAATTTTCGCGCGAACCGAGGTCGAGGACTGGTCCTCGCCGCTGGCTGATGCCAGGTGGCTGGAGAAAAAGTATTTGAATTCGAAGACGCCGCGCGGCGTATGCATGTATTTGTTAGTGGTTACACGCGAAATCGTCGATTCATGCATGCCGATCTCTTCGGCAACGTCGCGCAGCACCATCGGTTTCATGGACTCATCACCGTGCTCCAGGAATTCTGTCTGACGCGCGACAATACTCGTTGCGACCTTCATCAACGTTTCATTCCGTATTTCAAGACTGCGTATCAGCCAGCGAGCTTCCTGCAATTGTGATTTCAGTACCGCGTGTTCGCCGCTGCCGCGCAAGAGTTTCGCGTACTGCTGATTGACGGAAAGACGTGGCACACCCGTCGGGCTTATCTCCACCTGCCAGCGATTGTCGATTTTCCGGACGAACACATCGGGAATTACATATTCTGCGGAGGGCGGACTGACAGCCAGTCCGGGTTTGGGGTTACAACCCCGGACCAGTGCGAGTGCCTCGTGTAAATCATCCTCCGAGGTTCGGAGGCTGCGGCGCAGTTCTCCATAGTCGCGGTTTGCAACCAGGCCCAGATAATCGGTCGCAATGCTAATCGCCAGCTGCAAGCCGGGCGTCTTCCATTCAAGCTGACTGAGTTGAAGGATAATGCACTCGGAAATTGATCGGGCGCCGACACCAATAGGGTCGAGTCTCTGGATCTTGGTCAGTGTGCGTTCGATCTCGGATTCGACTACGGCAGATTCTTCATCGAGACTCGCGTAGATTTCGTCCAGGTCGGCCGTCAGGTAGCCATCGTCGTTGATGGAATCGATGATCGCTTCACCGATGATCACTTCGCGCGGGGTGAAGTGCTCCATCTCGAGCTGCCAGAGCAGGTGTTCGCGCAGGTTCTGCCCTGATTCGTCCGCAAAATCACTGATAGGCCGCCCTTCGCCGTTCCAGCCGCCGTCCTGGGTGCGTTCGGCCGTTCGTGTTTGCCAAAAATCCTCGGATTTCAGAGTCTCGATTTCTGCCGTGGATTCTGCGCTGGTTTGTGGGAGATCCGGGAGATCCTCCATCTCGAGCATGATGTTTTCTTCGAGCGCTTCCTGAATTTCCGCGTTTAAATCGAGGACCGGTAGCTGCAAAAGTCGAATCGCCTGCTGCAATTGCGGTGTCATCGTCAGTGACTGACCAAGTTTTAGCTGCAGAGATGGTTTCAACATGTGCGACGTTTACTCTATGGGCGAATGGCGCGGAGACAAGGGCTTCATGCGCTAAGTTTGCCTCAGAGTTTGAACTCCTGTCCGAGATACACTTCTCGGACGTGCTGATTTTCGAGAATTTCTTCCGGCGATCCCGAGGCAATCAGGATTCCGTCACTCAGTATATAGGCATGGCCACAAATTCCGAGTGTTTCACGGACATTATGGTCAGTAATCAATACGCCGATGTCGCGTTCACACAGATGTCGAATGATGCGCTGAATATCGAGTACCGAAATTGGATCCACTCCTGCGAACGGTTCGTCGAGAAGCACGAACAAGGGATTGGCGGCGAGTGCCCGAGCGATTTCCACGCGGCGTCGTTCGCCGCCCGACAGGCTGATGCCGAGGCTGCTTCGGACATGCCCGACATGCAGTTCGTCTAACAGGGTTTCGAGCTCCTGCTCTCGACCGGCGCGATCGAGGTCGTCGCGATTCTCGAGAATCGCGAGTATGTTTTGTTCAACGGTCAGCTTGCGAAAGATCGATGCTTCCTGTGGCAAGTAGCCCAATCCGAGCTTGGCGCGGCGGTGCATCGGCTGGGCGGTAAGATCTTTGCCATCGAGGAGGATTTTCCCCCTGTCCGCGGCGATCAGCCCGACAATCATGTAGAAGGCGGTTGTCTTGCCGGCACCGTTCGGTCCGAGCAACCCGACCACTTCGCCGCTCTTTATCTCGATAGAGATGTTCTTTACGACTTTGCGGAGCTTGTAGCTCTTCGAAATATCCTGAACGCTGAGAATACTCATGGATTCTCGTCTTCAGCCTTCGGATTCCCGTCTTCAGCCTCGGAATTCCCGCCTTCAGCCTTCGGATTCTCGTCTTCAGCCTCCGGATTCCGGTCTTCGACCTCCGGGCTCGCGGCATCGGCATTGTCGTCGGGCTCGGCACCATTTCCATTGGTCGGCGTATAGGTGATCCGAACCCTGTCGTCCTCATTCGCTTTCGCGTTGATCCGTTGTTCCGCAATGTTGTAGACAAGGTAATCCGACGAGATCTGGTTGCCACCCTCATTGATCATCGCTTCTTCAGAGAATTCGACGATGCCTGCGTCGACGTCGTACGAAAGTCTGCCCGCTTCAGCATAGGTAACTTCGTCAGAGCCCGGTCGCTTCAATTCAAACGTCGCCGGAGACCCGGTAACGACTGCCTGCCGGAGTTGATATTGCGCGAACGTAAGCTGTGCGGATTCGCACTCGATGTGTCCGTTCTCAATATCAATGACGACATTGCCGGTGAACTGCCAGGAGCCTTCCTCACCTTCCGTGTTTGTGGCGCGGCCTTCATCGGCTTCGACGCTGATGCGACCTTGCGACAAACGCAGGCCGCTGAAGACAATCATCGATGTTTTACCGTCAAAGGACGTCGATTCTGCGTCTATATCCCAAGGCAGGCGGAGATCCAGATCGGTCACCTGTGCCGTCGCCGCAAGCGGCAGGGTTGCCAGGACCAGCAAAATTGCCAAGCCGCATAACTGTCGTGCTTGGGTCGTCATTCAGGGTGCGATTTTGCCGCGAACATTGGATTTGAGTTCGATTCTGTCATCGTTTAATGATGCTAGCATGCCCGTCGCCGTCAGGCTGCGTGCGCCGATGCGAATTTGCACTCTTTGGTCAGTCTCGGCCACAAACCGTTCCGGATCGAGTTCCAGATACTGCGTCCGGATTTCCGTTTCCTCGTCAGCCTTCGTGCTGTTGCTGGTTGCGCGAACATGACCCCGCAAGGTGATGCGCGGACTGTCTTCACTCAGCGTGGCAGCGTCGGCATTCACCGTCCATGGTATTTCGCTTTCCGGTGAGTATCGGACCCGAACGTCCGTGAACTCGATGCTCTTGTCAGTTTGCTGCTCGGCTCGATCAGCCTCGATCTCGTACAGCAGGCCGCCGTTCTCACCGGTGCCAAGAATGCGTGCAGACTTGAGGTAGTAACCGCGGTGAACGGGCTCATACGGCAGTGCGTCAGGAGTGCCCGATTTATCGGGACGCGCCAGGTACCAGCTGCCTAGGGCACCTGCCGTCAATGCGACAAGCAGAGCGGCATGCCGGGGACTGATCAAGCGGCGTTACCCTGTGCGAAAAGCACCAGGTCGCAAATTTCCCGCACCGCGCCGAAGCCGCCCGATGCCGCGGTGGTGTAGTCGCAGTTGTCGCGCAAGGGTTTGACCGCGTTCGCCACAGCGACAGAAACGCCGACGTGCTCCAGCAGTGGCAGGTCCGGAATATCATCGCCGACATAAGCACACTCCAGCGTTGTAATGCCCAGTGTTTCGACGATGCTGTCGAGTGCGGCGACCTTGTCCTTGCAGCCCTGCACGACATGCGGGACGCCGAGTTCGGTCATGCGGCGCTCGACGGCGCCGGACTTTCTGCCGCTGATCACGGCAACCGCGACACCCGACCGGATGAGTTGCCGGATGCCGAAGCCATCCTGGGTGTTGAAGGCCTTGCTCTCGATGCCGTCATCAGAAAGGTAGAAGCGACCGTCGGTAAAGACCCCGTCCACGTCGAATGCGACAAGACGAATGCCGGACAGTTTTTGACCGATGCTGCTCACATCAGACCTTCGCGAAACAGGTCATGGATATTGAGGGCGCCGACCAGCGTATTGGTCTCGTCGGCGACGAGGAGCGAAGTAATCTTGTTTTTCTCCAGCAAGTGCAGTGCCTCGGCCGCAAGCACCTCCGCGGAGGTCGTCTTGCAACCGGTGTGCATCACGTCACGAATGATGGTCGTGCGAACGTCCGATCCCGAGTCCAGCGTCCGTCGCAGATCGCCGTCCGTGTAGATACCCAGAATCTTGTTTTCTACATCGACGATCGCCGTCATGCCAAGGCCCTTGTCGGTCATTTCGAACAGCGCGTCGCGCAGCGTCACGTCGGGACTGACGGCGGGCACGCGATCGCCACTGCGCATCACGTCCGAAACGCGGAGCAACAGGCGCTTGCCGAGGTTGCCACTGGGATGAGATCGGGCGAAGTCCTCAGCCGTAAAGCCTCGGTTCTTGAGCAGGGCGACCGCCAACGCGTCGCCCATGGCGAGCGTGGCGGTCGTACTCGCGGTTGGTGCGAGGTTCAATGGGCACGCCTCTTCGGAAACGCTGATATCGAGGTGCACATCAGCCGCTTTCGCCATCGTCGAATTCGGGTTCCCGGTCATCGACAGCAGTCTTGCTCCCAGGCGCTTGACGATCGGCAGTATCGTGATGACTTCTGCGGTTTCGCCAGAGTAGGAGATTGCCAGAAGGAGGTCGTGTTCGGTAATCATACCGACGTCACCGTGACTGGCTTCCGCAGGGTGCATGAAGAAGGCGGGTGTACCGGTCGAGGCGAGCGTGGCGGCAATCTTGTTGCTGACATGGCCCGACTTGCCCATGCCGGTGACGACAATGCGGCCACGCGTAGTCATGCAAAGCTCACAGGCTGCAATAAAGTCGTTATCCAGGCGCGTTTTGAGGTGGTCGACGGCGCGCGCCTCGATTTCCAGGACCTCGGTCGCAAGTGCGAGTAATTCTTCGTTTGTCAGCTTGTCAGGCAAGAGTGGCCCTCAGCGGTTCATCCTGGCCACATTCTATATGTTTTGCGCCACGACGTATGAGTCGTAGGCAAGAAAGGCGGCCAATAATGCCAGGCCTTCAAGTCGCGATAGCTCTGACCGCTCATCGTAATCGTAGGTCATGGCAAACAACACCAGAGTAAACGCCACCATGACAAATATATGCAGTGACAAAACGGTCGGCGGAAGGGCTGCAGGTGCGATCGTGGCTGCGACGCCGATAACCGCAAGCAGATTGAAAATATTCGAACCGACGATATTGCCGATCGCCAGGCCGTACTCGCCCTTGAGCGCGCTGGCCAGTGACACCGCGAGTTCAGGCAGGCTTGTTCCCAGCGCGACAACCAATATGCCAATGACGACTTCGCTAATGCCAAGCAGCGTCGCAACACCAATTGCGCCGTTGACCAGGAGTTCGGCACCGATGAGTAGCGTGCCGAGACCGACGACCAACCAGACCACGGCCATCTTCATGCTGACATCGGTCGGAATCTCCGCCTCGAAGTCGCGGCTGATCGGGTCGTTGGCCGCCGAGCGTGTGCCTAGCCGCGCAAGCCAGACCATGACAATGACCAGACCCGTCAGCATCACGAGGCCATCCATGCGGCTAAGGTAGGTATCGAGGAACATCGACACGGTTAGCAACGAGACAGCGAGCAGTGCGGGCATCTCGCGTCGCAAGGTGTCGGACTCAATCTGGATCGGTCGGATCAGTGCGGTCACGCCCAGCACCAGGCCAATGTTGACGATGTTCGATCCAATAGCGTTGCCGACCGCGAGGCCGGGCCGATTTTCAATGGACGCCACGATCGATACGAGGATTTCTGGCGCCGAGGTGGCAAACGCGACAACCGTCAGGCCAATCATTAGCGGCGCAACACCAAGGTTGCGGGCCGCTGCTGCTGCACCGTGAACGAACCGATCCGCACCCCACATAAGTAGGGCGAGGCCGGCAATGACCAAGAGAATGTTGCCTAGCATAGCCTGTAGTATTTACTGATTTGCGGTCCGCGATACAGTGTGTCGCCGCACCCCTGCGGACCGCCTCCGGCCGGCCATGATACACAATCATGATCGGGCGTTGGGAAGGTGCCTGTTTTACGGTTACACTGCGCCCCCGAGCATTATGGACGAAACCTACCGAACATGGATCCATCAGAAATCACACGGTTGATTGAGGCCGGATTTGCCGACGCGATTGTCAAGGTAATGAGTGACGACAACACGCATTTTCAGGCCCTTGTCGTGGCGGCTGAGTTTGAGGGAAAGCGTTCTTTGGCAAGGCACCAGCTCGTATACAAGTGCCTGGGGACGTTGGTGGGCAATGAAATTCACGCGCTTTCCATAACGGCGTTGACGCCGGATGAATGGCGCGAGCGCGGCGGCTCTTAGAAAATTGGACAAGTTACTCATCAAAGGCGGCGTAACCCTGTCGGGCAATGTCAGGATTTCCGGGGCGAAAATGCG
>Ga0255046_10000336_pt1 | contig 12549 bp, 7 predicted proteins | sample BC1_12_27_MG_FD_183632 | JGI IMG/M metagenome (GOLD analysis project Ga0255046, IMG submission 183632) | Seawater microbial communities from Strait of Georgia, British Columbia, Canada - BC1_12_27 | ecosystem: Environmental > Aquatic > Marine > Strait | place: Canada: British Columbia...
GGAATCCGCAGAAAGGCAGATCATAAACCAGCGCATCGGCTTTGCCGTTAATGACCTCGAGGCCGGCTTCGGCTTCGGATTCAAATCCTTTATAGGTTGCTTTGGGGATATACTTTTTAATGGCCTGCTCACCGGTGGTGCCCATCCGGGAGGTGACGATATACTTGGGGTTATTAAGATCTTTGTAGGATGTTACCTTGTTTTGGAGCTTTTTGTTTAACAAAATGGTCTGGCCGACAACGATGTAGGGATTAGCGAAGTTAACCTTGAGATTTCTTTCCTGGGTGATGGTCATGCCGCCCATGATGATATCGAATTTATTGGTCATCAGGGCCGGAAGAATGCCGTCCCAGGCGGTGTTGACGGGTACAAACTTTACCCCCATGGACTTGGCCAGTCTGCGACCGAAATCCATGTCGAATCCAATGAAATTGCCTTTTTTATCGGTCATTTCAAAGGGCACATAACCGGATTCAAAACCAACCCGCAGTTCGCCCCTGGCGATAATCTGTTCCACATGTGATTTTTTGGCCAGGTTGATATCCGCGCTAAAGGCTGATGTCGCAAAAAGAAATCCAGCCACCATGAGTACTGTTAAGCCAACCAAAAATCCTTTTTTCATCTTCTACCTCCTTCTTTTAGTTGATAAAGCATATTTAGGATTTGAATCCCAATTGGATTTTCACTTGTATCTCATAAAAAACATTATGTAAAGAGTTCTTTTAGCGCATGGTACTCTACAGCCCTCGGCCATTCCGAAGCGATGGTCGGTGCGAAGGAAGCTTGAATCATCTTGACTTTCCCTTCCAGGGATAGGTAATAAATAAGCTTAAATGAATAATGAATATTGAAAATTGAATATTTATGGAAGTCGCTGCGCTCCGTCATTTATTTTCAGATTTTGGGTTTACGAATTCACTAATCAATATTCAATATTCAATCGACAATCTTCAATTCTAAGCGGAGGACACCATGCCAGGGCAGAACACTATTAATTTATCAGAAATTTTGGACCATCCCCAGGTCAGGAAGGTAACGGACGACATCAGCCCGGAGGTGAGCGAAAGAAGAGCGTATCGGCCCCCGATGTGCGAAGTATTTGCAAAACCATACACGCTGTTGCGCGAGATGGGTGCTTACCGGTTTGAGCTGGATAAGGAAGCTGAAAAACAACTGCAGAATATCATCGGCAACAGGGTTCAACTGGTCGAAGGCCTGGATTCGCCTGATGGTGATACCGCAGAGCAGTACAGTAAAAAACGCAATATCGGGATCGTTTTCTCCGGTGGGCCTTCACCGGGAGGGCATAATGTGATTGCCGGTTTATACGATGCCGCTAAAAGGGCCAATTCGGAGAACAGGGTTTTCGGTTTTCTGGTGGGGCCGGACGGAATCATCGAGAATGAAGCTGTCGAGTTAACCGATGACCGGGTTGATGCCTACCGCAATCTTGGCGGTTTTACCATGATTAAAACCGGACGGACCAAGATTGACACCCCTGAGAAGATGACGCTGTCCCGGGAAACCTGCCGGCGTTTGGAACTGGATGCCCTGGTGATCGTCGGCGGGGACGATTCCAACACCAACGCGGCTTTTTTGGCCCAGGAAATGCTGCCGGATGGTGTGCAGGTCATCGGGGTCCCTAAAACCATTGACGGAGACATTCAGGTCAGGGACGCCGACGGCAACGTGTTGTGTGCCATGTCGTTTGGTTTTCATACCGCCGCACGTGCCTTTGCCAACTCCATCAGCAACCTGTGCACGGACAGCAGTTCTGACATTAAATACTGGCATATCTGCAAGGTAATGGGAAGAGTGGCCAGTCATTTGGCCCTGGAGGTAGCCCTGCAGACCCATGCCAACATGACCCTGATCGGCGAGGATCTTTCAGATTACACGGATAAAGATCGACTTGGCAAAGCACAAAAGGCGGGCCGAACCGATTACCACGCATACGGCATGACCTTACGGCATCTGTCGCGGGTAATTTGTGAAGGCATCGTCAGCCGGGCGGCAGCAGGAAAAAATTACGGCGTTATTGTCATTCCGGAAGGCGTGCTTGAATTCATCAATGAAATTCAGGTTTTTATCATCAAGCTGAACACCATCATCGCAGAATACAATCAAACCCATGATATGGATTTTCATGCATCGTTTTCCCGTTTAGAAGACAAGCTGGAATACTTACGGCGCCTGGCCCAGCGTTCCCGTGAGGATGCTTCCTTCACACTGTGGAATAACAGGGACGACGATTTATTCAGCGATATCCCTGCCTTCTTTCAGGAAGGGCTTTTAATGGAAAGGGACAGCCACGGCAACTTCCCGTTTTCCCAGGTTGAAACTGAAAAAGTTCTCATGGGCCTCGTCCAGGATTATTTAAATATCCTGAAAGAAGAAGGGACTTACAAAATCGGCCTTCACAAAGGCTACTTTCAAAAAATCCTGCAGGCCGCTGAACTAGATTCGGATCAGTACGGTACAGCGCTTTTTAACAATTATGATACCGATGAACCGTTGATGATGAAATCCGCGATAATTTCCCTCAAAACCCTTGGCCAAGCGCTCAAAGCCAGTGGTCTCATAGAAACGGGTGATAAAATTCCGGCAGCGGTTGAAAAAATATTTAAAAAATCTATGCCGAGTTTCAAAACCCAGATTCACTTTTACGGGTATGACGGCAGAGGCAATGACCCCACCCGTTTTGATTGTATATATACTTATAATCTGGGACTCACCGTCTTCAGCTTGATCGCCGCCGGTGCCACCGGTCAGATGGCGGCGATTAAACATCTGGAAATGGATTTCTCCAAATGGGAGCCGATCGGAATTCCGATAGCGCCCCTGATGCACCTGGAGGAACGCAAGGGCAGGCTGGCTCTGGTGATCGAAAAAAGTATTGTTGATGTTGACTCCATTGCCTTTCAGGTGGTCAAGGCCCACCGGGAAAAATGGCTGGCGGCAACCCCTGGTGACGACCACTTCAGACGCCCCGGCCCGATTCGATTTACCGGCAAAAGTGAGGAAGAAAGGCCCCTAACCTTGGAGCTGAATGCTATAGGAAGGACCGATGGATAGGCAACTATCTGTATCAGGTGTCAGCCCAGTCGCTGGCCTGAAAAGTTTACCCGGCTCAGGAGGGCGTTCAGTTTTTTCGAAAAAGAAACTTTGTCCTTGAATTTTCGTTTTATTCTTCATAGATAAATTGCGATTCGAGCTTTTGCCTCTCTTCATCGGTCAGCATCTCCAGCTCGACCATAAGATCTCCAATTCCGGCGTCCCTCAGGTCCTCATTTTCCATAATCGTCTCAGGCCGTTTGTGGTCCAGGCTGACAAACGTATCATGCAGGTTGAGGGTTGTTTTCTGAAGCAGGTAGAAGCGATTTTCACTGAAGATAAAATGGTTGTCTAAAGCAAAATAGATTGCAGCCGCTGCCAGTGCAATGAGGAAATATTGTTTAAGTCTCTGTTTCATAATAAAAGTTCCTTTACCGAATAAACTGGAAAATGCCTAATCCGCCAAAGGGTGTGGCGGACAAGAATTGGGGCGTCGCGCCCCTCCGTCTTTTCTTTAATGCCAGATATTGCAAAGGATACCAATTTCTAATATTCTATCAGGATAGACGGCCGAGGTCAATCATGCAGCGGCAGGTGCGGCTATAATTTATCGGAAGAACTAAGAATGTTAAATTTTTGGACCCCTTGTGAATAAATGCGCTTAGAATTCCAAAAATAATCTGGTTTTGAGACTTCAAATAGGATAAGATAAAAGGTTAATAACCGTTCAAAGGTTTACCCGCCTCTGGCGGCGCCGAAGGCGACCCGGGTTCAATGGTTCTAAGCTCACTGGTTCAAAGATAACACTGAACCCTGAACCTTTGAACCGAAGATACATTATATATTGGATGCTTCGACAGCATGGGGTTGCCGTGGAGTGGTAGCTAACCTGCAAACCGGAGGCCTGAAATCGTAATATGAAAAAACCGAGTAAAATTTTGAACAAACGCCTGAATCTGGCCGATCAAACGGTGTTGGTCGGCATTTTTCTGGCTTTTTTATACTGGGGAATCGAATCGTTTATAAATGTATTTTCACCTGAGGAGATCAGTTTTTATCGTGAGCTATTCGGGCCTAACGTCAGTGATATGTGGATGCGGCTGGTCGTTATCTGTCTTTTCATGATTTTTGGATCCCATGTTCAATATACGATTAACAAGCGCAAGAAAGCCGAAATGGATCTGCTGGAATCCTACCGTAAATTGCATAATGCCAGGATGGCCACCATTCTGGGTCTCGCCAAGCTTGCCGAATACAGAGATGAAGGTACCGGGACCCATCTGGAAAGAATCCGTGAGTATGCTAAATTGATAGCCGAACAGATGGCCAAAAATCCCAAATACACCGACCACATTACGCCGGAATATATCGATGACATTTATCAATCGTCCATTCTCCATGACATCGGCAAAGTCGGCATTCCCGATGCGATCCTCCTCAAACCTGATAAACTAACCGACGAAGAATTTGATGTGATCAAACGTCACACGACCCTGGGCGGCGATGCGATCAAAGCCATCGAGGCTAAAATTGAGGGGCAATCCTTCCTTGCTCTCGGCAAAGAGATTGCCTATTGCCACCATGAAAAGTGGGACGGCAGCGGATATCCCCGGGGCCTTAATCGAGAGGGGATTCCCTTATCGGCCCGGATCATCGCTTTGGCAGATGTCTATGATGCCCTGACCACCAAACGACTCTACAAGGAAGCTTACAGCCATAAAGAATCCAAGCAAATAATCATCGACTTGAGAGGGACCCAATTTGATCCGGAGGTGGTCGATGTTTTTTTGGCCCTGGAGGATGAATTTAACCGCATCCGCCGTGAGAAACTGGAAGATGAAACTGAACTCATGAAACCCCTAACCCAACCGAATTGATCCAGTATCCAGTGTCGAGTATCCAGCATCCCTGTCCCGCATTTCCGGCTCCGATCCCAAATTATAAAATTGATCTTAAGTTTTGCCTATTATACGCCGATACATGTCATGGACATCAACTTGATTGGGGATCTGCCCCCGTAAGGTGATGAATTTAAACAGGTCTTATTAAAATTATACTATAATATCGGATTTTTAACTGGATTTTAGTTTTATTACCGTGCAGAAAGAAAACCGTCTGGGAAGGTCGCTTCCCAATGGTGGTGGCAGGATCATCGTATTTCTATGACCGTATTTGAACCCAAAAAATTTGGAAAATATCAGCTTCTTGACAAAATAGCCATCGGGGGCATGGCCGAACTGTTTCGTGCCAAATTGACCGGTGCCCAGGGATTTGAGAAACTGATAGCCGTCAAAAAAATTCTGCCGAACCTGTCAAGAGAGGCGAATCTTATAACAGCCTTTATTGACGAGGCAAAACTGGCGGCTTTATTGCACCATGAAAATATCATCCAGATATATGATTTCGGAAGTATGGATGATCAATATTTTATTGCCATGGAATACCTGTTCGGTAAAGATCTGCGCGCCATTACCCGTACAGCCAGACAAAAGGATCTGGAGCTGGGTATGGAAAATATCGTCTATATCGTATCCCGCATCTGCGCCGGACTCGACTACTCGCACCATCTCAGAGATTTGCAGGGAAAACCGCTAAATATTATTCACCGTGACATCAATCCCCAGAATATACTGATTACCTACGAAGGGCAGGTTAAAATTATCGACTTTGGCATTGCCAAAGCCGCCAGCCACAATACCCAAACCAAAGAAAATTTGATCAAGGGCAAACTGGCTTACATGTCCCCCGAGCAGGCAAATGGACAGAAAATTGATCACCGTTCGGATATATTCTCGACCGGAATCATATTGTACGAACTGCTGGCTGCCCGGCGGATGTTTACCGGTGAAACCATGCATGTCCTGTCCCTGGTACGGGGCGCCCAGTACGATCCCCCTGAAGAGGTTATTCCGGACCTGCCATCCAAATTGAACTCTATTTTAAGCCGGGCCCTGGCAAAGGATCCTGATGAGCGCTACCAGAGCGCCGGTGAAATGCTGGCAGATATTGAGGAGTTCATGTTTGAACTCGCCCTGCGCCCCAATGCCAGGAGTTTTGCAGGATACATCAAAGAGCTTTTCGAAGAAGAGTATGCCGAGGAAGAGCTTGCGCTGTGGGCCAAGACTAAAATCTATGAAGCCGGGGAGCAGGTCCCCGAAAATGAGCCGCTGCAGCAGGATGGGGCCTGTGAAACCACCGTCATATTGACCAAAGAATTTTTGCTTGAGAAATTCAAGCAATTAAAAAGCTATATTCTGCCGCAAAAGATTAAAACACTTAAGAACTGGCTGGGCCGGGGGAAACTGAAAAAACTAAATTACCGATACGTTGCGCTGATCTTAGGACTGGTGGTTCTGGCTGTGCTGGCGGATATAGGCTATAAAAAATTGCCGTTCACTCGGAATGAACGTGAGGCTTCCGCGTATCCGACCCAGTCGGCAGCACCGGCTGAACCGGTGGAACACACTAAAATTGACGCTGCCAAGGCTGCTCTCGAAACCAAAAGGTACATCCTGGCGGCCACACTGTTCGAGGAAGTATTAGCCGGCAAACCTTCGATGGAAAAAATAGTTGCGGAGGATTATGCCCGGGCACTGCAGGGCCAGGCCACCGAAATCATAAAAAAAGATACCGCCGAGGCCCAGAAATTATTGCTGAAGGCATTGGAAATTGATTCCAAAAACGTATCCTGTCTTTCCCAGCTGGGATACATTTACATGGACCGCCAGGATTATCCCCGGGCCATCGATACTTACCTGGCGGTGACGGGGTTGGCCCCGCGACAGCCGGATGCCTTTTTTAATCTTGGTTACATGTATACCATTACTAAAAGCTACCAAAAGGCCCTGGTCATGTACGGGCAGGTTGTGGAACTGAGGCCTGCATTTACGGATGAGGCCCTTTTTAACCTTGCCGTCATCCATGAGAAACTTGGTGAGCGCGACCGCTGTATAAAAAAGCTGGAGCAGGCAGTCGCTTTTAATCCAGGAAATATATCGGCTAAAAAATATCTGCAACGATTAAAAGAAAAAACAGGAGATAAAGGATGAAAGCCTATTTTCGATACCTCACGCGTGCCGGATTTATCGGATTGTTTATGGTCTTTGCCTGTCTGGGTTGTAACGGTGTCGGACAAAAACTGGATAAATGGCAGACAAGTGTCACCGAATCGGTCAAAGGAACGCTGAATTTCAGCGATTCTGACGACGCTAAACGAAAAAATAGTGATGTCTATTTCATACATACATCCCAGTGGTCCTGGGAGACCCTGGGGAATGTGGCAGATTGGTATACGGGTGATTCCAGCAATTGGACAAAGCTGGCCGAAATCAATCCGAATGTTGATCCCCAAAAGGTTGCGGTCGGAAGCGAGATATTTATTCCGGTGAACTTATTGAAAACCCGCGAAACCCTGCCTCAAAATTACGCCAGCGCATACTGCAAAGAGTGCTACCGGCACACCGTGCGTTGGCCCGGGGAGTCTATGTCGCTGATCGCCAGATGGTACACGGGTTCTTCCAGGAATTGGCGGAAATTGGCCAAAGCCAACCCCCGCATCGACCCCAATCGCATCAAAAAAGGCAATGTCATCGTGATTCATACAAAACTGCTGAAAACCCGGGAACCGTTGCCACAAAAAATTGCTGCCCGCTATACCGCCAATTATTTTGCCTATAGCGTAAAACAAAACGGGGAGACGATGGAAGTGATCGCCAACTGGTACACCGGCAATGCCACCAACTGGAAGGCTATAGCCAAGGCCAATCCAAAGCTCAATCCCAATCACCTGGTCGCCGGCAATGAAATCTATATCCCTTCGAAAATGCTCAAAACAAGGCAGCCTATCCCCGAATCGCCATCAGGGCCGACGGCCGATACACCCACACCCGAACCGGCCACAGTCGAAAAAAGGGTGACGCCGGTTGAGGAAGAAGAAATAAAAATTTTTGGCCCCAAGCAATTTCCAAAGAGTTAGAGCGTTTGTCATCATAACGTTCCGATACAGGCAGCTTTTTGAGTCTTTTTGGGGTTATTAAAATCGTCCAATATGGCTTGGTCCAAACGCTCTACTTATTGTTTTGCATTAATCAAAATTTCCCATATTCCATCATTCCCTCCTGGGCTTAGGCCTTTACTTGTTTCCCCTCCCATCCAGATTGTTCGCACACTTCAAATATCTGAACACCCATTCATTAGTTGTATTACGTTCGAATTCAACCCTTATGGTTTTCGGAAAACAAGTAATTAACTGAATATCCTATTTAATAAGCTGAAAATATTATATAAAAATTTATTGCTGCAGTTGGCTGATTATCCTTTATTTTGCTTGACAAGCCGGCGACAAGTTTGGTAATGAATGAGTATTCATTCATTTTACTGCGTATCGCTAGTCCATCCAAATTAGGAGGTCATTATGAGAAGAAAGATCAGAACAGCGGCCGTTATCGGCTCCGGAGTTATGGGTGGCGGGATTGCTGCCTTACTTGCAGCAGCCGGTGTCAAAACATTGCTGCTGGACATTGTTCCTTTTGATTTAAATGAAGCGGAAAAGAAAGATCCGGCGGCCAGAAATCGAATCGCGAAAGCAGGCCTGGACGCCGTTTTGGGGTCCAATCCTTCCTTGTTGATGCAGAAAAAAGATATCGATCGAATCTCGATCGGCAATTTGGAAGATGATTTCGACAAGATTGCCGATATGGATTGGATCATCGAAGTGGTGGTTGAAAACCTGCAGATCAAAAAAGACCTTTTCAAGCGTATTGAGCCGGTCAGGGCAAAGGGCACGATTGTCTCTTCCAACACCTCCGGGATTCCGTTAAAGGCCATGTCGGAGGGACTCAGCCAGGAATTCCGCCAGCATTTTTTAGGAACCCATTTTTTCAATCCGGTGCGCTACATGAAGCTGTTGGAGGTAATTCCCGGGGAGGAAACCCTGCCCGAAATCCTTGAATTCATGGCCGATTATGGAGAGCGCTATCTCGGCAAGGGAATTGTGTGGGCCAAGGATACCCCGAATTTTGTCGGCAACCGCATCGGGGTCCAGGGCATGGTTAAAACCATTCAAATGGCATTAGAAGAGAATATGACCATACCCGAAGTGGATGCCCTGTTCGGGTCCGTGATGGGAAGACCCAAAACCGCCATGTTCAAAACAGCCGATCTTGTGGGGCTGGATACTCTGGCCCATGTCGCCAAAAATACTTATGATCTGGTGGTTGATGACGACGCTCGCGACAGCTTTTTAATGCCCGAATTCGTCGCCACCATGATCGAAAAGAACTTTCTCGGCAAAAAAAGCCAGAGTGGTTTTTACAAAACTGAATTGACACCGGATTGGAAACCCATTCGCAAGGTGATTGATCCGGCAACCCTGGAATATGCCGAATTTGAATTCGCAAGTTTTCCCTGCCTGGAAAAGGCCAAAAAGGCGACATCGTTAGCGGAGAGAATTCAGACCGTGGTATACGGGGATGACAGAGGTGCCAAATTCGCCTGGAAAGCCGTCGCCAACAATTTGATTTATTCCGTCAATCGCATTCCGGAAATCTCCGACACGATTGTGGAAATTGATAACGCCATGAAATGGGGATTCAATTTCGAAATGGGTCCCTTTGAAACCTGGGATGCCATCGGGTTGGAAAAATCAGTGGCAAGGATGGAAGAAGACGGCCTGGTTGTCCCGACCCAAATCAAGAAAATGCTGACGGCCGGAAATACGTCTTTTTACAAGACTGAAAACGGAAGATTATCTTATTATGATTTCGCCAGCGAGTCCTATAAAGAGCGGGCGGTCAGTGCCAATATTATATCGCTGGCTTCCTTAAAATCCACCGGCAAAGTGGTCAAGGAAAATGCCTCCGCCTCCCTGGTTGACCTGGGTGATGACGTTTTCTGTCTGGAGCTGCACACCAAGATGAATGCCTTGAATCAGGAAATCGTCGAATTTTTTCCGGAGGTTTTGGAAACCGTTGATGGTACGGCAGCCGGTCTGGTGATCGGCAATCAAGCCGGCGGTATGCCGGGGGCCTTTTCCGCCGGTGCCAACCTGATGGATGTCGCTATCTCGGTCAAAGAAGGCCGTTTTGCAGACATTGAAAAAATGATTGCCGGTTTGCAATATGGCTTGCTGAATTTTAAATATGCGCCCTTTCCGGTGGTGGCAGCCCCCTTTGGCCTGGCCCTGGGCGGAGGCTGTGAGCTTTGCCTGGCTGCAGATAAAACGGTGGCCCACGCCGAACTCTACATGGGGCTGGTTGAAATCGGCGTCGGGGTGCTTCCGGCCGGGGGCGGATGCCTTAATTTGTGGCGTCGATTTTTGGATTCGCTTCCGGAGGCGGTAACGGAAATGGATTTGGCCAAATTATTTATTCCCGTTTTTATGTCGATTGCCATGGCCAAAGTATCTACATCGGCTGCTGAAGCCCGGGCCAATGGTTTTCTAAGGCCTAAAGACCGAATCGTGATGAACCGGGACCATCTCATCGGCGAAGCCAAAAAAGACGTGCTCAGAATGGTGGAAGACGGTTATGCGCCGCCGCTTAAACGGCCGTTCAGGGTGCTGGGGCAAGCCGGCCAGGGCATGGTTGCGGCCCAGATTGCCGATATGGCCAGCGGTCATTTTGTCAGCGAATATGATGCGTTTCTGGCCCGGCGAATTGCCTATGTCATCAGCGGCGGTGATGTCAGAGACAATGCTGAGGTAACCGATGATGTCATTTTGACCCTTGAGAGGGAAGCCTTTATCGATTTTCTGAAGGAAGAAAAGACGGTTGCCAGGATCGAGCATATGCTTAAGACTGGCAAACCCCTTAGAAATTAATCGAAATGGATCTTTTTCCGATATGCGGCGTTCTCCGCGAGTATTAGACCTTGACGTACTAACAGTACGCCTCGGCCTAAAACTCTTGTGCGGCCTTGCCTATCGAAAAAATCTCTCATTTCTTGTTTATGTAGAATATTAAGTAATGATAACAAATTGTGGGAGCGGCTTCCAGCCGCGATAATACAGGAGGATATTAAAATGCGAGATGCTTATATTGTAACCTCTATCAGGACCCCCGGCTGCCGGCGCAGCAAGGGGGCATTTAAGGATACCCGGCCCGAAGATCTGCTGTCGTTTATTTTATCCACAGCGGTTGAGAAAACCGAAAACCTGGATAAAAAAGATGTCGAAGACGTTATGGTGGGCTGCTCCTTTCCGGAAGCCGAACAGGGGCTGAACATCGGCCGAATTGCCTCTCAAATGGCCGGTTTCCCGGAGGAAACCACCGGGGCCACTGTCAACCGGTTCTGCTCTTCAGGCCTGGAAGCCATCGCTCTGGCCGCCTCAAGGGTCATGGCCGGCTGGTCGGATGTCGTTATCGGCAGTGGCCTGGAGTCCATGACCTACGTTCCCATGGGCGGCAATCTTCCGCGGCCTCATCCGGCGTTTATGCGCCAGGGTGCCCAGGTGTACACATCCATGGGCATCACGGCCGAGAATGTGGCTAACCGTTACGACATCAGCCGGGAAGCCCAGGATGAATTCGCCTATCAGTCCCATATGAAAGCAGCCGAGGCCCGTAAAAAGGGATTGTATAAAGAACTGGTGCCGACACCGGCCACCCGTTTTGTGGTTCAGGAGGACGGCACCTTTAAAAGCGAAACCTTTTTGCAGGAGTTTGATGACGGCATTCGCGATAATACGACCCTGGAAGGCCTGGGAAATCTGCGCGCGGTGTTTGCGGCCAATGGCAGTGTGACGGCCGGCAATTCTTCCCAGATGACCGATGGGGCGGCAGCGACCGTGATCATGAGTGAAGACAAGGTCAAAGAACTGGGTATCACCCCCATTGCTAAATTCAAGTTTTATGCCACCAAGGGCTGCCGGGCCGATGAAATGGGGGTGGGGCCCCGTTATGCGATTCCCAGGCTGATGAAACGCAGCGGGGTGGATCTAAAAGATGTGGGTCTATTTGAAATCAATGAGGCTTTTGCATCCCAGGCCCTGTACTGCGCCAGGGAATTGGGGCTTGATATGGAAAAAATCAACATTCATGGCGGCGCCATTGCCCTGGGACATCCATTGGGGTGTACCGGTGCCAAACTGGCTGCCACGCTTTTAAGTAATATGCAGCAGCACAATGTAAAATACGGTGTGGAGTCCATGTGCATCGGTGGTGGTATGGGAGCCGCAGCGCTGTTTGAGCTGTGTGAATAGAAGTTATTGCTGTGCTTATTAAACAAAAAAGGCTGCCGATATGGCAGCCTTTTTATATTCTGAATATCGAATTGACCAGTATGTCTATGTGGCCTGTTCGGATTTGACCTGCAGAAATACCAAGTTTGCTTTCCAATCGGTTTTGAATAGACTGTCTACCTCAGCAGGTTGGTCCTTCAATTCGGCTGATACGCATCCTGTCTTTAATTCTTCCCGATGGCGTTCGATAAACGATCGAACCTCTTTGCCCTTAATCCAGATTCCCTGCTGCAGGAAAGTCGGACCCAGCTCTTTTA
>Ga0255046_10000337_pt1 | contig 12548 bp, 16 predicted proteins | sample BC1_12_27_MG_FD_183632 | JGI IMG/M metagenome (GOLD analysis project Ga0255046, IMG submission 183632) | Seawater microbial communities from Strait of Georgia, British Columbia, Canada - BC1_12_27 | ecosystem: Environmental > Aquatic > Marine > Strait | place: Canada: British Columbia...
CAGGGCGATATCTGGGATGCGCAGTGGGATATGCTTCTTGCCCTCGTCGGCGCTATGGTTGTGTTGCCCATCCTGTCAGGGTTGCACGATCGATCCCTGGATCAACTACCTACGGGCTATTGATTAAAGATTTCAAATGAAAACTGTTTCAGGTCATATACAAAAACTTGGGTTTGATGAATGGTTCCAGGATAAAGCGGATCCAATGAGCCTGGAGGGGTTTGAACCGGCGCGCGTGATTGCTGTTCACAAAGACAGCTATACCATAAATAACGGCGAGAATGATTTTTTCGCTGAGTTGACGGGGAAAATACTTTTTAACGCAGCTTCTCCAGTTGATTTGCCTGCCGTTGGCGACTGGGTATTTGCCAATTTGGATGAAGAAAATTCTTTTTCCATAATCCATGAAATTTTACCGAGAAAATCCCTGCTTAAAAGAAAAACACCGGGTAAAAAAATTGATTTTCAATTAATTGCGGCCAATATCGATACAGCCTTTATTGTCCAATCGTTGGATGGGAATTTTAATCTCAGGCGGCTTGAGCGGTATCTGGTGATGATTAACGAAAGCAAAATCAGGCCAATTGTATTATTGAGCAAAAATGACCTCCTGCCTTCAGAAGAAGTTAGCGGTAAAACCGGCGAAATAAAAAAAATAATGCCGCGGTTACTTGTACAGCCATTCAGTAATAAAAGTGAATCCAGCCTGAAAAACGTAAAGGATCTTTTGAATCCAGGTCTAACATATTGCCTGGTTGGGTCTTCAGGGGTGGGCAAGACAACGCTGTTAAATAATCTTATAGGAGAACCCCTCTTTAAAACAAAAACCGTCAGAGAAAAGGATCGCAAAGGAAGACATGCCACAACCCACAGGCAGTTGATAAGGTTAGATTGCGGCGCAATGGTGGTAGACACCCCAGGAATGCGAGAGCTGGGGAATATTTCAGTCGAAACAGGCCTTGATGAAACATTTGCGGAAATAACAGAACTGACAGCTAAATGTCAATTTACCGACTGCACCCATGAAAATGAAAAGGGTTGTGCTGTTTTAAAGGCCGTCGCAGATGGCCGCATACCTGAAAAAAGATACCAGAACTATATCAAAATGAATAAGGAATCTATTTATAACGAACTGTCATATTATGAGAAACGGCAAAAAGATAAAAAGTTTGGAAAATTTATTAAGTCTGTAATAAAGCACAAAAAAATTCGCAGATAACCTTGAAGCACCCGCTGCGCTCCCTTCGCAGCCGTTAATTTCAACGCTAAGAATCAAATACGAGGTTATTGATGATCGGTAAAATACTCAAAAATATTTTTACTGCATTGATACTATCTCTGGTGCTTTTGGCGGTCGGGTTGGCAGTTAAGCATTTCATGAAAGAATCGGAAAAGATGGGATGACAATACTAAACCCGGCGCCGCTGACCCCAAAAGCCTTTGTACGAGCAATCAAACAGGTGTGTGACAGCGACCCGGATCTGGCCCATATCCTGACAACCCTTGGGCCGCCGCCCTTCCGGACACGCAAGCCGGGATTTGCCAGCCTGATGCACATCATTTTGGAACAGCAGGTGTCCCTGGCCTCGGCCAAGGCATCTTTTGACCGCCTGCGGCGGTCGGTTTCTCCCCTCACCCCGGAGCGGTTTCTCAAACTGGGTGATGCCAGGCTCAAAGCCTGCGGGTTTAGCCGGCAGAAAACCGCTTATGGCCGCAATCTGGCAAAAGCCATTGTTGGCGGACACTTAAAGCTGTCCGCGCTTGAAACCATGGACGACCAATCCGTGCGGTCTGAACTGCTCAAGATCAAAGGCATCGGGCCCTGGACCGCAAACATTTATCTTTTAACGGTACTGCGCCGACCTGATATCTGGCCAAGCGAAGATCTCGCACTGGCCGTGGCAGCCCAGAAAATTAAGCGGCTGAAAACGCGCCCGACGCCCAAAGAGCTCGAAAGCCTGAGTATGGTTTGGAAACCCTGGCGGGCAGTCGCTGCGCGGCTGTTGTGGCATTATTATATAGAAACGGTTTTAAATAAATAATAAAGGCAACCATATGGTAATGCAAAAACCGCCACCGTTACCCCAGGCTTTGCCGCCGAAAAAGCCAATCAACTGGTGGCAGAGAAACTGGAAGTGGTTCGTCCCCGTCGGATGTTTGGGGCTGCTGGCGATTTTCACCGGTTTCGTTGTGCTGATTGTGACCATCGTCTTTGGAGTGATGAAATCATCCGACGTCTACGAAGGCGCCCTAACCCGAGCCAAGGCCGATCCGACCGTCGAAATGGCGCTTGGCACCCCCATCGAGGAAGGGCTGTTTGTGATGGGCAACATCAATGTCAGCGGCTCGTCCGGCGAGGCAGATCTGGCTATCCCCATCTCTGGGCCGGATGACAAAGCAACCATCTATGTAGTCGCCGAAAAATCAGCCGGTCGATGGATCTTTTTAACCCTGGTTGTTGAAATAAAGTCAACCGGCGAGAGAATCGATCTGATGAATACAATCTGATCAGAGTCTGATCCGGATTAGCAACATGAGATTGTGGTCTTTACATCCTAAATACCTGGATACAAAAGGATTTGTTGCCCTGTGGCGTGAGGCCCTGCTAGCCCAGGCCGTGCTGAGGGGAGACACCAGAGGGTACCGGCACCACCCGCAGTTGGAGCGCTTTAAGGCGACCCCAAAGCCAATGCACGCCATTGCGGCCTATCTGTCGGCCATCCACAAAGAGGCCGACTGCAGAAATTTCAAATTTGACGTATCAAAAATTGGACCGGGGCAGCAAAAAGAGCGGATACCGGTAACACAGGGGCAAATTGACCATGAAGTTGCCCATTTAAAAATGAAACTGGCGCACCGGGATGCGGCCTCCTTACAACGCCTGGATGCCGCCAGGCGCCCTGAACCGCACCCATTGTTTGAAATAGTCCCCGGTGCGGTTGAAAAATGGGAGCGTGTTTAAACCGCTTTTCTTCCGTCACGGCAAGAAAACCATCTAAAAAAGTTGGAGTGAAGTCTATGAATATAAAAACAGCCACTATAGACGATGGTGCCCTACTGACCGATATCATCTGCAATTCCTACCGCGATGTTGCCCAACGTTTCGATCTAACACCTGAAAATTGCCCGAAGCACCCTTCCAACTGCACCGATGAGTGGATTCGTAACGATTTTGACAGAGGCGTGTCTTATTACATTCTTGAACATAACGGCCGGCCGGCGGGATGCGCCGCACTTGAAATGCCGGAGCCGGATATTGGCTATCTCGAACGACTTGCGGTGTTACCGGCCGACAGACGCAAAGGCTTTGGCCGAAGGCTGGTCGATCATGTTTTTAACCGGGCCAAGGCATCAGGGATAAAAAAAATCAGTATCGGTATTATCGCCGCACAAACGGATTTAAAGTGCTGGTATCAAAAAATCGGATTTATTGAAGGCGCTACCAAAGAGTTCAAACATCTACCGTTCCTTGTGACTTTTATGATGTACCATTTCCCCGGCAAAGGAGAAACTGATGAGAGCTAAATTGCTGACACTCACAATTGCAATATTTCTCGTTTTCGGATCCCTGGGGTCGCCCGGGGAATGTGCGAATCTGGCAGATGCTGAAAAGACTGCCTGGAAATATATGACATCCGTTTTGCGGGGTGATGTGGAAATGTCCTTTTCCCTGATGGATCCCAGAGTGCTGAATCGACGAAAGGCAGATATTGTGCAAGCCTATAGATTGGCCAAAAAGCAGGGCAAAGCCGACGAATTTAAGGCCCGTTTCAAGAATATCGATGATCTGGATTCCAGTTTGAGATTGCCTGCCAAGCAGTTTTTTATCCTGCTGGTTAAAAAAGATCGAGAAAATGCACCGGCCGAGCATCTGAAAGCCATGCATGAGACCGTTGTCAAGGTAATTGGAAGCCGCCTCCTATATGCCGAGACTGCCCGGGTTAATCTGAAAATTATTTCGCCAAAATTAATTAGCGATACGACCCAGGAAGAGGGACTGATTTTGACACTGTACGGGGGCCAGTGGAAAGTTGTTGAAAATGCAAAATAGCGCAAACCTGGGATAACTACCTCTATTTATCCAGGTTTGAAAAAACTCAGATACTGGTTATCTTAAGGATATCAGACATGTTCAATCCAAAGGAGGACTACTGCTATGCATAACATCGATACGCTGCTCAAGGATAAGGGAAAAGACATTTGGTCTATTGGACCCCAGGAAACGGCTTTTAAAGCATTAGAGATAATGGCCCAAAGAAATGTGGGTGCTCTTTTGGTGATTGACAAGGGGAAGTTGGTTGGCATTTTCTCAGAGCGCGATTACGCCCGCAAAGTAATTTTAAAGGGGAAATCCTCAAAGGATACAACGGTCGGCGAACTGATGACCCCGGATGTGTTTTATGCCAGCCCCGAAAACACCTTACGGGAAACCATGGCGCTAATGACCGCTAAACATATCCGTCATATGCCCGTCCTCAAAGATGACCGGCTGATTGGAATGGTAACTCTCGGTGACGTGGTCAAACAAATCATTTCCGAACAAAAATTTACGATTAAAGAACTGGAGAAGTACATTTCAGGCGGTTATGAAATCTGAAGCGGTCCAGGTCTATTTTTTTGAAAGGCTACCGGGGTGAACATCCACACACAATCGAAGGAGCAGAGATGATACAGTTAAGTGATAAGGAAAAGACAGTTTGAAAATTCTGGTTCTGCAAAATTGTGAATATGAAACCCTGGGAGCCTATGAGCGCTATCTGGCCGACAGCGGGATGACCTGCGATGTGGTGCACACCTATCGACAATCTTTGCCGGACCCAAAAAAATACGACATGCTCCTGATCGGCGGCACCCCTGACTCGGCTTATAACCGCTCACAGGTTCCCTATCTGGCGCAGGTGTATGAGACCCTTTCAACTGCCGTCGATGGGAACATCCCCTGTTTCGGCGTATGCTGTGGGGCTCAACTGCTGGCGGAAATTATCGGCGGACGGGTCTACCGCAATCCGGAAATGGAAATAGGCGGCTATCGCGTCACACTTACCGCTGACGGCAGAGACGATCCCCTGCTCCAGGGTTTTCCCCAGGACTTGCCGGTCTTCCACTGGCACGGGGATACCTTTGACCTCCCACCCCAGGCCAGCTTGCTGGCACGGGGAGAAAAGTGCCAAAATCAATTATTCCGCTATGGGGTAATTGCGGGCGTGCAGTTTCACCTTGAAGTGACTGCCGCTGAAGCACGGCACTGGGCCGCCAGATATGCCGGTGAGTTGTCACATGTGGGCAAGAGCGCCCAGCAGGTGGTTGCCGAGTGTGAAGCTTTCGAATCCGAAATGCATCATCTGGCCATCCGGCTGATCCAGAATTTTCTGGCCCTGATCGATAGGGAAGCAGGCCCGTCCTGATGACAGCCTGTCTTGGCAATCCTATGTTCAAAAACTGATAGAAGCCGATGAACCGCATCAACCATATTAGTATTGAAAAACTGATGGCAAGATATTCAGTCCTTCTGCTGGACGCCTACGGTGTTCTGGTCCACACCTCGGGCGCCCTCCCCGGGGCTGCCCAATTGATTGACACCCTCAATCGCACCAAAAAGCCTTACTACATCCTGACCAACGATGCCTCTAAGTTACCGGCAACATCCGCCGAACTTTTTCAAGGATTTGGCCTGGCCATCGCGCCCGACAGCATCATCACCTCAGGATCACTGCTGACAGACTATTTTGCCCGGCATCAGCTTAAAAATTCACCCTGTGCGGTCCTGGGCCCTGAAGACAGCGTCCGTTATGTTGAACTGGCGGGGGGCAAAGTGGTCGCTGCCCGGGATCCGTTTGAAGTCCTGGTCATCGGCGACGAATCCGGATATCCCTTCCTTGAAACCATAGACACCGTTCTTTCCGGGCTTTTTAATAAATTTGACAGCGGCGCTAACGTCCACCTCGTGCTTCCCAACCCTGATTTGATCTATCCCAAAGCCGATCAAGGTTTCGGCATTGCCAGCGGCAGCATCGCCCTGATTCTGGAAGCGGCCCTGCAGCGGCGCTACCCGGGTCGCCCGGAGCTAAAATTCACACGGCTCGGCAAACCCCATGCCGCGGTTTTTAATGAAGCTCTTAAACGCAGCGGCACGATGGAGATGGTGATGATCGGTGATCAGTTGGAGACCGATATCCGGGGCGCCGGTCAATTCGGACTCGATTCCGTGCTGGTGAATACCGGCATCGCCCATGTGGATCCTGATGATGTTAATACCTCCCTGCAGCCGACATATTATCTGAATAGTCTGAACTAAGCGCCATCTCAATAATACAGGGTCCTCCGACAGCTTTTAACCCTTCCCATCTTTGCTAATCACAGCACGGCTAAAAATTCCCAGATAATTCTCATTTGCTCCGTACCCGGTTCCCAATTATATTGATTTATGATATGTAACGTCAACTTCAGGCAACCATTGCAAAAGAGGAAAAATATCTTGTCCACGGCCAATGATGGGTCCGATAAAATTTCTGAAAAAACAAACCATATCCCCGGCATCTATAATTACTGCGACCGGTGGTGTGAACGCTGTCCGTTCACTTCACGCTGCCTGAATTTTGAGATGAGCGAAGAAAAATTCGGCGATCTTGAAAACACCGACATTACCAATGAAGTTTTCTGGCAAAGACTCAGTGAGACATTCGCAGAGACTCTGAGCATGCTAAAGGAGATGGCAGCGGAAAAAGGAATCGATCTGGATTCAATTGAACTGGAAGATGAAGATGATTTTAAAAGGCGCTTTGAAGACCCCGCGGTGGTCCATATAACTTCCCATATGGCCCAATCTTACATTACCATGGTCAATGATTGGTTTGATTTAAATGTTAATATATTTGAAGATGACCATCCTGAATTAGAGGCCGCGGCGGCGGCTGATTCAACCCAATCTCCGCCGGATGAAGATGCGATAACCTTGATTGATTCGGCGGAAGTCATACGGTGGTACCAGCACCAGATGTATGTCAAACTCAGACGTGCCCTTCACAGTTTCCACGATGAAAAGACAGATGACGAATTGGACGATTATCCCAAAGATTCGGATGGCTCAGCCAAAGTTTCCCTGATCGGCATGGATCGGTCCATCAGCGCCTGGGGTAAAATCATAACGTATTTTCCAGACGAAGAAGAGAGTATTCTGAGTATGATTGCCCATCTTGAACGTCTCCGCAGACGAACCGAAACCGAATTTCCTGATGCCAGAGCCTTTGTCAGACCCGGTTTTGATGAATAAATCTTCAACTCCAATATGAAGTCGGCGAAAGTATTTTCAGCGTGGTAAAAAAGCATAGTTGGATCCTACCGGTTATTATCTTTTCACAGTTTGCAGGGGCATCTCTGTGGTTTGCCAGCAACGCTGTTCTGGGTGACCTTCAAAGGCAATGGAACCTTGGCGATGCTTCGTTGAGCCACATGACCTCCTTTGTTCAGTTCGGTTTTATCGTCGGAACCCTTCTTTTTGCCTTTTTTACCATAGCGGACCGCTATTCTCCCCGTAAGGTTTACTTTGCCTGCTCATTGCTGGGGGCACTTGCCAATCTGGGCCTTTACCTGCTGGCAGATGGTCTGACGACACTGCTGATATTTCGTTTCATGACAGGTTTTTTTCTGGCAGGGATTTATCCGGTCGGAATGAAAATCGCCGCCGGCTGGTACCGGCAGGGGCTGGGACTGGCTCTGGGCTGGCTCGTGGGAGCACTCGTTGTGGGTACGGCTTTTCCCCATTTGATAAAAAGCCTGAATCGGAGCTTACCCTGGGAAACCGTCATATTATCTGTATCCCTTATATCCGCTGCCGGGGGATGCCTGATGTGGCTCCTGGTTCCTGACGGCCCCTACCTGGTCAAAGGCACTAGGTTCAACAGCAAAGCCTTTGCCATTATTTTTCGCTCCAAGGATCTTAGATCCGCCTCGTTTGGTTATTTCGGCCACATGTGGGAGCTGTATACCGTATGGGCCTTTATACCGTTATTGCTGAGCCATTATGCCCAATCGAGCCGCCAGGCACTGAACGTCTCCGGGTGGTCATTTATTGTTATCGCCGCCGGAGGCCTGGGTTGCATCATCGGAGGTCTTGTCTCTAAAAAAATCGGGAGCGCCACAGTTGCTTTTTTCCAGCTGCTGTCATCGGGAATTTGCTGCCTGCTGACACCGCTGATGTTTCATGCGCCTCCCCCCGTTTTTCTGGGCTTTTTGATTTTCTGGGGCATCGTGGTCGTTGGGGATTCACCCCAATTCTCAGCCTTAACCGCTCAAACCGCCCCCCGTGATTTGGTCGGATCGGCATTGACCATTGTCACCAGCATTGGATTTTTCATCACCATCATCAGTATCCAGTTTACCAATTTTTTGGTAGGATGGTTAAACATCCAAATCGTTTTGCTGTTTCTGGTCAGCGGACCGATCGTCGGATTGTTTTATTTGTGGCCGCTATTTAAGGACCTCCCCAAAAGGCACCCTTAGAAGGGTAAAATGATCGATAGCATCAATATTCGTTATTTTGAAGCCCGGGATGCCGAAGCTTGCTTTATTATCACGCAACAATAAAAACCTGTTAATTTAATATTAGCGCAATTAGACGGGAGACAGTTGATGAAAACAAAGATTTTTTTGGTGGGGCTTTTAATTATTTTTAAGCTGTCATTACTGGGGTGTGCCGTGGGAACGGTGGATACCATCGAATCCGGCGATCGGGCGACAGAGCAAAGCCGGGTCCTTATTGCAACCCAAAACAGCGATTTTAAACAGGCCGTGATCCAGGCGATACGGGATACCCTTGAGAATAATTCAAGCTACATAAAAGTCATCGATGTAAAAAAGCTGCCGTATGAATCCACCGAGGACTATAATGCGGTCATTCTTCTGAATGAATGCATGGCAGGCAGGCCGGATCCCAGGGTGGAAAGCTTTATTGATGATGCACCGGAGAAAGAGAAGCTAGTTGTATTGATAACAGGCAGATTGGATAGCTGGAAACCGGAATCGCCCCGGGTGGATGCAATGTCATCGGCTTCCGTTATGACCCAAGCCCCCACTATCGGCCAATCAATTGCAGAAAAAGCGCTGGAAATAATCCGTCAACAGAACAGATAGGAATGGAAAGCAAAAAAACAACATTGCCGATGGCACGGTATCATTTGGAGCCTCAAACCGGCACGGCGTTTACCGTGCAGCAGGATCAACGTATCCGCGTCATAGATGTAGAAGGTGAACAGGTGGCGGATCTGATCTGTTTTGCGCGCCTGAATACGGATGAATATCTTTCTTCCGGGCGCACCATTGACTATAATGAAAAAATTTACCTGGGTGCCGGTGATACGCTATACTCCAACCTCAGCAACCCCATGCTCACCATCATTGTGGATCCGGTGGGCAAACATGATTTTTTGTTTGCGCCCTGCAGCCGCGAAATGTTTCGTCTGACCTATGGCATCACAGATCCGCATCCCAACTGCCTGGATAATCTCGCATACAGTTTGGATCCGTTTGGCGTCAGCGCATCTCAAATTTCCTGTGTTTTCAATATCTTTATGAATACGACGATTAGCGAAAGCGGCGCCATCACCGTTGAAACCCCTTTATCCAGGGCCGGCGATTATCTGGAGCTGCAGGCCCGGACGGACTTGATCATTGGTGTGACGGCCTGTTCGGCCGGCACGTGCAACAATTTTCGATGCACCGCTGTGGATATTGAGATATATGGATAAGCCCAAGGCAAGGTGATCAAAATCCAATCCGAATCAAACCATATATTTGATGGCATCCGCAGAAGCTGCCGCAAAGTTGCAGGTCGGGCAACGAGAGTCAGGATTGATGACAGCTGCATTCCCTCCTATGCCGCTTCGCTGCCGGTTGATAAAGTAGCCAAACCCCAGCTTGATCCCAACTGTCACTACCTTGGCAGAAAAGAAGATACCGTCAACTTCCTTTTGACCCTGGACACCATCAATTTCGGATCCGGCTATTTTCCCCATCTACGCAAGCGACCCGGTATGTCAGGCTATTTTACGATGGCCTCTGCCTTACATGATGCCTATGTGGCACAGGGGCCCTTATCAGCCCAGCAATTGGCCCAAATTTCAGTTGAAGAATGTATTCACATGTTCGATCAGGATCCCGACAATAAAATAGCCCGGGAGTTAATGCAGCATTTTTCGGTTGCCTTAAACGATCTGGGTCGGTTTGCCCTAGAGCAGTTCAACGGAAGTTTCACCGATCTGGTTGATTCGGTCGATTCATCGGCCGGGCGCCTGGTGCAATTGCTCAAAAATATGCCCTATTTTAATGACGTCGCCTCCTATGACGGAGGCGATGTCCTTTTCTACAAACGCGCCCAGATCATAGCGGCCGATCTATCACTGGCCTTTGAGGGGCGGACATGGGGACATTTCGAAGATCTGGATCAAATGACCATTTTTGCCGATAATCTGGTGCCTCATGTGTTGCGAATCGATGGAATTTTGATATATGAGGAATCTTTGGTTGCCCGAATCAACAAGGGCACCCTCCTCCCGGCCGGCTCAACGGAAGAAGTGGAAATCAGGGCCTGTGCCGTCCAGGCGGTGGAACTCATCAAAAAGCAAATGGCAGAATCGGGAAAGATGATCACATCACCGCAGATTGATAACTTTCTCTGGAATCGGGGTCAGCAGCCCGAATATAAGGCTAAACCGCGGCATCGCACAAGGGGTGTATTTTACTGAGGCCACATTAATGGGTGAAAAGAGTCATATATTGCCTTAAAGCATTGTAAAATTCTTGAACTCAAAAAAAAACAAGCACCAAATAACAAATTACAAATAATATCCAAATCCCAATTACCAATGAGTCAAACAGGACAAGCGATCAACTCTGAACAGATCGAAGGATTATTATCTATGACCAAATTTACAAATTCGGAATCAGGACAGACAACTTGAATTACAGGTTGCCAGGTTTTGGTCATTGAGATTTCGGATTTGGTAATTATTTGTAATTTGGTGCTTGGATTTTGGAATTTAAAAGAAACCATTATGGTGAAGATTTAGCCATAATTGAAAATCCATACTTTAAAGGACCAGTTTATGATTTCTTATAAGGATTTTCCATATCCATCTCAAAGGATGCCGGTTCTGGCACGTAATGTTGTGGCCACTTCCCAACCCCTGGCGGCCCAGGCCGGCCTGCGCATGCTGCTTCAGGGCGGCAATGCAGTTGATGCCGCCATCGCCGCTGCCATTACCCTGACAGTGGTCGAGCCGACCAGCAACGGCATCGGCGGTGATGCCTTCGCCCTGGTTTGGAACGACAATAAGCTATGGGGATTAAACGGTTCCGGACGGTCACCCCAAGCATGGTCCCTTGAACTATATGCTGATCGGGACCAAATGCCGGATTTGGGCTGGGGGGCAGTCACCGTCCCCGGTGCGGTGGATGGGTGGGTCAAACTGTCTCAAAGGTTCGGTAAATTGGCCTTTGCCGAACTTTTTGCACCTGCCATCGAATATGCGCAAAACGGTTTTAGCGTTTCTCCGATAACAGCCGACCGTTGGGCGGTTGCCGCCGACCGCTACCGGGATTTCCCCGATTTCGGTCGGACCTTTTTGCCGGGCGGAAAAGCCCCGGCAGCCGGCGAGCTATTTGTCTGCAGGGATCAGGCGCAAACACTCCAGCTGATCGCCGACAGCAACGGAGAGGCCTTCTATCGCGGCGATCTGGCCCAACAGATCGTTGATAGCGCGCAAACCGCCGGCGGACTGATGAGCCTTGAGGATCTCGCAGAGCACAGTTCCGAATGGATCGCCCCCATGGCAGTCAAATACCGCGATGTCCATCTGCATGAAATACCGCCCAACGGACAGGGTTTGGCGGCTCTCATTGCTCTGGGAATCCTGAATCAGTTTGATCTTACCCAATATCCGGTGGATTCAGCCGATAGCATACACCTTCAAATTGAGGCTATGAAGATTGCCTTGGCCGAGGCCTACCGGCATATTGCCGATATTGATACCATGGCGGTTAATCCCGAAGTGTTTTTAGACACCGCCTATTTGGCCCACAGAGCTGAAGAAATCTCTATGTCCCAGGCTTCCCACCCTGAGTCCAGCACACCCACCGATCACGGAACGGTATATCTGACCGCCGCAGATGAGAGCGGAATGATGGTCTCTTTCATCCAGTCCAACTACCTGGGCTTCGGATCAGGAATTGTCATTCCGAACACCGGCATCGCCATGCAAAATCGAGGCTACGGCTTTGTGCTGGATAAAGATCATCCCAACTGTGTGGCCGGCGGCAAACGTCCCTTTCAGACAATTATTCCGGGATTTGTCACCCGTGACAGCCGGGCCTTGATGAGTTTCGGCGTCATGGGCGGCAGCATGCAGCCCCAGGGCCACGTGCAAATGATGGTCAGAATGTTTGATTATGACCAAAATGCCCAGTCAGCCTGCGACGCTCCCCGCTGGAGAGTGGATGACGATTTCACGGTCGCCGTTGAACCCGGATTTTCAGAGACTGTTATCAGCGACCTA
>Ga0255046_10000339_pt1 | contig 12541 bp, 15 predicted proteins | sample BC1_12_27_MG_FD_183632 | JGI IMG/M metagenome (GOLD analysis project Ga0255046, IMG submission 183632) | Seawater microbial communities from Strait of Georgia, British Columbia, Canada - BC1_12_27 | ecosystem: Environmental > Aquatic > Marine > Strait | place: Canada: British Columbia...
TCATTGATTGTTTCAATATTTCTTGTTTTAACTTTAATATTTCTTTGTTTTTGTAATTCTTCTTCTTCTTGTCTTTGTAATTCTTCTTGTATTTGTAATTCTTCTTGTCTTTGTAATTCTTCTTGTCTATAGATATATAACATTTGTTCATATTGTTGTCTACGAATATTATCAATAGATTGTCCATTTCTTGGTTGATAATTATTATATCTTCCTCTAAACATTTTATAACTTGAATAATATAAATTATTTTTCTATTAAACTTAAACGATATTTTTCAATAACAGTATAATAATCAGATTTATTACTAACATATGGAATTAATACTTGAGTTGATTTACAGTTAGATAAATAAAATATTTTTAATAATTGATATTTAGTTAATCTTGATTCATTAACTGCCAATGAAGATGTAGAATTAATCATTTTATCATAATTAATAATTTTTTGTAAATTTAATTTATTTATATTATTAACTATTTCATTATCTGAATGAACTTTAATATCAAAATTATATTTACCATTAATATTAGAAACATATAATCCATTATTTAAAATATCTTCTCTTAATTTTTTTTTAGCTTCATTAAAATTTTTAATTTTTTTTTTATTTTCGTCTCTTAATAATAATCTTTCAAGGTTATCTTTATTTTTATTATTCTTATTATTTCTATATTCAGGATATCTATTACATTGTCTAGATTGTTCATTGCTATAATAATCTTCAATATGCAATAAATTAGAATATACATATTCTATATTATCAAATTGAACTCTTATTAAAGATCTCGGACCTTTAACATTTTTTTTAAGAACAATACCAACTTCACCTGTTTTATTTTTAATTACTCTCGTCCCTGGTTTAAAGTATTTATGTGATACATTTCTATATTGAATACCATTTGTATAATATACACCAGTATTTTGTTTTTTTCCATTTTGACTACTTGGCATTTTTAAATTAAATTATAAATATATATAGAAATTTAACTTTATATATTATAAGAGAAAAAAAAAGATATAAATATAATTGCTTATTATATAGCAGATTCACATTGAGATTTAATAATTTGTAGAATATTTTTGATATCAACAATAACATTAATTAAAAATTCAGTAATGTATGTAACTTTTTGAATTTCTGTATAATCTGTTGGTAGGATCATAAAATTAAATACAATTTTATCAATTAATGGGTGTGGTTTTTTGTATCCACATAATTGAATAAAAGTTTCATTAGTAATAAATTTATTCACAGCATGACTTTGAATAATAGAACCAACTGTATCATCTTCATTATCAATTGATACCTGGAATGTTTGATCATTTTTAAATCTATTAATATTATATTTTCCACTACCAATATCACTTTGTTTTAACATATTTTTCAAGCTATCTTCCATATTGATAAATTTACCATATAGTATATCAATAGATTGGATTAAAACTTCTTTAGGTGAAAAGTGGTGATTGGAAACTATTTCAAAATTATACCAATATGATTCTTCATTATTATCTTTATGGAAATATCTTTCACTTTCGGATAAATATAAACTTTTAGTGAATGATTCTACATCTTTTTTTTTAGTAATTTTGCTAATTTGTAATTTATCTTTTAATACTTTTTGAAATATATCATTATCTTTTTTGAATGAATAAACAACAGTTGATAAATTATTAAAACGAGCATTATCTTTAGATGTACTTATAGTAGGTGATGCATATAATTTAATCTTTTCATTATCAAAATCAGAATTAGTTAATTTTAATTCTGTAATAAGCGAATAATTATCTTTACCTTTGAATACGAATGGTTTAAAAATTTCTTTTTTGAGTTTATCTGGTAATTTTTTATCCATATTATAATATTCTTTACTTGTATTATTCATTTTCAATAATATGTTTTCTTCATCAGGAATATCTCCCATTAGTGATTGTTTTTCAATCGTATCAATTGTAACTTTATTCAATCCATATATATTAAACATATCTGCTGTAATATTGATAATTGGTGTATCAAAATTATCAATATTTAATTCAAATAAGTATGATTTATGAAAATCAGTTGGATCAATATATAATGGGATTAATCCAATACGACTTTTCAAAAATTCATTATGGAGTGCTCCAGTATTTTCTTCAATAATAATATCATCATCATTAAAAGCAATAGTTTTAATATCTTTCAATAAAGTTCTTCTAATAGCATTGACAAATGATTTATTTAAACCATATTCTTTATTTCCATTTATTTCAAATAATAGACTTTTTTGATTAGGATTCTTAATATTGGTAATATCAACTGTAAATTTTTGGTGAGTTAAATCGGACATATATTATTATTATTATTATATTTATATATTTATATTTTTAAATAATATCAAATTATGTTTAAAAATATAAAAATATATATATTTATAATTATTAATCATAAATGAGTAAAACAATTTATATAAGTAGAAGATGTGAACATTGTCACGAACTATTAATAACTCTTCATAAAAATAAAGATATTTTCAAGTTCCCAGTTGTAGATATAGATACAAAAGCATATCCAACAACCGTTAATAGTGTTCCATGTATGGTAATGGGTAATAGAGTATTACCTGGAAAAGAATTATTTAAATATTTAGAACTATTAATAAATGAAAATGGAAAAGATAAAGTAGAACCACATATTAATCAAAATTTACCTGGAGAACCAACTCAAAATATGAACTCAAATAATAAACAATTGCCAAATAGTGATTTAGAAGGTGGTCCATTAGAAAGTATGGATGGTCCAGGTGGATTTTGTTTTGGTGGTATGTGTGATTTAAGTTATTCTCCATTAGAAGAAGGTGACACAATAAATCAAGATAATTATGAATATTTAGATAATTCTCAAAACAATGAAGCTGGATCAAAAAATAAAATGCAGAATGATACAAGGAAAGAGAAAAGTGCTCAAATGGATACAGATTATGAAAGAATGATGGAATCTAGAAAAATGCAGCAACCAGAAATAAGACCGCGGTAAATAATTTAAATAAAAAGTATTATTAATAATATATATAAAATGGATTTAAATGAGCAAATACTATCACTTTTTAAAAATATGATTAATGATATTGTAGACATTTTACCTGAAGGTGAAACACAATTAGTTATACTAGATAAATATTCAGAAATATTAAAATTAGAGGAATTAAAATTAGAAGATAATTCAATAATATCTGATTTTTTACAGAGATTAAATAAAATATCTACAAAAATTACCAATAAAGATGAATCTATATTTGATGAAAATATAATTTTATACATACCAATTAAAACAATATGGTCTGATTATATGGAAGATGTAGATAAAAATAAAATATGGAAATTCCTTCAAACATTTTGTATTATTAATATTAATTTAAATTCAAGTAATGAATTAAAAAAATTATTAAGTGGAGAATCAAATGAAATTCAAAAAGATAATAAAAAAGACATAAAAGATTTAAAAAAAATTAAGAAACTCAAGAGTAGTATAAATGATATTAATAAGGAAGAAGAGACACGTGAAAAAGAAAACAATATGGGGGGATTAGAAGGATTAGAAGGATTAGATGGAGTATTTGAAAATACTGGTATTGGTAAATTAGCTAAAAATATAGCTGAAAATATGGATTTTGAAGCAATGATGGGTGATATGGGTATTGGTAAAGATATGGGTGGTGGAGAACCAGATATGGCTAAGATGATGCAAAATATGATGAATCCGAGTAATTTCATGAATTTATTTCAAAATATTAATGAACAAGTCCGAGAGCAAATTGATAGTGGGAGCATATCAGAAGAGACATTGAGTGGTGAAGCAGAATCATTGTATGGTAATTTTGCAAATAATCCAATGTTTAAAAATATGATGGATAATCCTGAATTACAAAAAATGCAACAACAAATGCATAAAACTCAAGGATCACCAGAAAATACAGGATCACAAGCAAATCCAGTTAAAAACGAAACACAAGAAAGACTAAGAAAAAAATTAGCAAAGAAGAAAGAAAATAATAGTTAATAAATATAAATAATATATTATATATAATATTATGGAAGTTCCTTTTTGGTATAATGACCCACTAGTATTGATAAATTATAATTCATTATTTGAAATAGTACCATTGAAAAGTTATAGTTATAATAGAAAATTGAATGCTATTATGAGATTGACTATAGTTTATTCAATTATAGTTTTTATATTAAATAACAATAGTAGTATTTTCTGTTTACCATTTGTAACTATTTTAATAACAGTTTATTTATACAAATATCCAATGAATAATGATAGTAAAAAAAATAAAGTTGATACAACATTAGAAAGTTTTGTGAATAATAATAAAATTAAATCTAATTCAATTAATTTATCAGAAAAAAATTTAAATAATATAGTTGATTCAGATATATTTATAGATTGTAATAATATAGATACAACTATATATAGAAAACCTACAGTAGATAATCCGATGATGAATTTAAATTTAATAACAGGAACATCTAATGGAATTCATGGTGATACATTACAAGCAATACCAACATTTGATAATGTATGTGTAGCGGATTTAGTAGATGAAAAATTAAATTTTGGATTATATAGAGATCCAAATGATATATGGGGGACAAGGAATTCTAATAGACAATTTTATACTATGCCAAATACTACAGTAAATAATCATGAAGTAGAATTAGGTAAATGGTTGTATGGAACACCACCGACTTGTAAAGAAGGTAATGGACTCCAATGTTCTGCAAATATACCAAGTTTAATTGAATTAGGTCATATGAGTGAGTGGCTTCAGAGTTCAGGGAAATAAGATATTAATTTATAAATAAAATATTATATTAAATATAATATGTCTGAACAAAGTGTTAAATTACCTAGTGTAAATATTACAACTAGTGGTGAATTTCAAGAAACAACTAACCCACAATTATTTAATTTAACTAGTATTGAAAATGATCAGTATTATAGAGAATTAAATACAATTCAATCATTAAAAGTAGGTGTATATGATTTAGCAAATTTTATGCCTGATGATTGTGGTCAAACAAAAGCCAGAGATATTCAAGTCAGTCAACCAGCAATAAATTTTAATGCTGGACATACTGGTGGAAAAAATGGATGTTTAATGGATGTAGATAATCAATTGAGAACCGAAACATTAACAAATAAAAAGTATATTAACCAAATATTTACAAGATTAACAGCAACAGCACCTTATGTTCGTGGTATATATGATGTTGATGTAGAGTCTAAATTACAACCGGGTGAAAAAACAGATGTTCATAAATCTTGCGATCCATTATCTGGTGTATCATTATTATCTCATTATTATACTCCAATGATTAGTAGATTAAAAGAAAATATTCAAAATCCTAATTTTTTAATACCAGAAAATTCAGATGAAAATTGGGTTAGAGGTGGACAATCAACAAGACAAATGATGAGAAATATTGACGATGATATAAATAATTAAAAATAATTATATATATTATATATATTATAGTATTATGGAAGAATATGCAGATGTTGATTTTAGTGTTAATAATAATAAAATAAATGAAATTAAAAATAATATAATGTATCAAGAAAAAGAACAAAGAGATATATCTGATAATATTTTCAATTATGAATTAGATACAAATAGAAATGTATCAAATAATAATGTTTTTCCAGTTGATCCCAATATTAGAACTCAAAAATTAGGAAATGAAGCACCTCCTTCATTAATAGATTATAATTCCAAAATTCTAAATATGGATAGAAAATTAAATAAAGATATATATATAAATTCTATAAATCCTGAATCAAATCAATTAAAATTTAATGATGGTTTTATAAATCAAGAATCAACTAGATTAAATAATCCAACACTTGATATTAGAGGTCTTGGTCCTAATAGATTTTATAAGTTATTAAGAAATCCACAGGAAAATGTAATTCAACCATTTTCAAGAATTGGGGTAGATACTGTTCAGTATACTTTAGATACTTTTAATAATTAAGTTGTCTTAAATTATATCTTTAAAAATAATAAATAATAAATGTTAATAATATAATAAATAATTATATTATTAATATATATATAAATATAATATGGAAGCATTAATATTACTCGGATTAATTGGGTTAGGTTATAGTGCAAATGATAATAATAGTAATATCAAAAGGAAAATTGAACCGTATATTAATATTCAAAAGAAAAATGAAGAAGATGAGTTTTTAGAAGGCGAAATGATTCATAATTTTATTAATAGTACAAGTGATGTTGATACATATGTAGCTTCTGAAAAATGTGGCGACTCAGATGGATTATTATTTAGCGATCAATTGGATGCATATATTAATTCTGATGATTTCTTAACAGATGATAGAGGTATAACTCCTCAACCATATTTTAAAGGGACTCAAGCACCATTAATTAATTTAGCTAATAATGATAGATTTCTAGAAACACAGGGTGGATTTACAGCTGTTAATAGACAACCAAAAGTTGAAACTTCTTTATTTTTTAATCCTGAACCTCAAAATATTTATGGAGAACAATTTGAGGGTGCTGTTGCTGAACAAAATAGATATGTCACAAGTGATATTAGAACAAATGAACTACCTTTTGAACAACAACAAGTTGTTCCAATATTAGAAAAAAGTTTATTAAATAGGGAGATCTCAGCTACAGCAGCTAAGGCTAGGAGTATTGATGCTTTAAGAACATTAAATAATCCAAAAGTTTCATATGAAGGTAGAGTATTACCCGGTGGTGGTATAAGTAGAAGAGGTGAAGAAGGAACAGTTAATAAAAATTTAATTGATACTACTGTTGAAACTGGACCCGAAAGAAATTTAATTAGTGTTACAGCTGTTCAAGCTGCTACTTTGAGACCCGAAGAAATAATTCCAAATACCAATAGACAATTTTTAAATAAACCATTGATGGGATCTGCAGCACCCCAAAATGGTGTTGGTGGTGAAGAATTAAGACCCGAAGTATTTAGAGGTATGAGACAACAATTACAAAATGATACTAAAAGAAATATGGGTAGTCATGTTTCAGGAAATATGAATTATGATGATTTAGGATTTAAATTTAATTCAAATGAACGTGATGTTACCACTCAAAGAACTCATCAATCAAATGTTGGAACAACTGTTCAAGCTGAAATGGTTGGTATTCTAGATACAATTAAACATTCAATTAAAGAAACAACAATTGATAATCCAAATAAACAAGGATATGTTTCTACTTCTACAAATAAACCACAAACTCATTTAATGGATAATGTTAGACCCAGTTTAAAAGAAACTGTTGATTTTAGTTGGTCTGGACCTGCTTCATCTAGTATCAATGAAAATGTTAGTAGAGAATCAAGTTTAACAAGTAGAACTAATCCAACAAAAGAAATATTATCTAAGGGGAGAGCATTTGGACCTCAGGGTCAAAAAGTATTAAATCATAATGTTAATGTGGATATTGTTAAAAGAGAATCTGATTATATTCAAAAACAAAATACAGATGTTGATAAAATATATCAAAGATTAACTCCACATAGTAAACAAGAATTCACCAAAAATAAAATATATAATGATGATAGTGATATTTTATTAGAACAAATTAATCCTGATATTCTTGATCCATTTAGAAATAATCCATATACAAAACCATTAGTTGCATCAACATATGCTTAAAATCTATAATTAATTTAATTTTAATAATATAATGTCTGAAAATGAAAATACCGAATATGTTGAAGATGGTGTAAGTGTGAATTTTACTAAATTTGTTTTTGGAAAAGAACCTAAAGAAAAAAATAGTATTAAATTAGAACTTCAACCAGCTTCACAAGGTGTTAATTTTAATCTACACGTATTTCAACAATTACTTCAAATATTTTCCGATGGTTTTAAATTTTTATATGGTTCTGGTGGTCAAGTTGATCCAAATGAACTAACTGAAGATAACTTGAAGAAAGTAAAAAAATATTTTAATTCTTTTGGATTTAAATGTATTGTAAATGTTTATTCGCAAAATAACTTTGTTAAAAAACCTGATGTATTTAGAAATCAATTATTGATAAATGATAAAACAATATTAAATGATTTTTATTATCAAATTCATTCTGAAACAAATAATGGTATACCAACAATATATAGAGTATCATTTAAAAAATTAGAATAAAAAAAAAATATATATATATAATGAGTTTTGTTCAAGGTCCAAATAGAGTAAACGTTGGTCCATTAAATATATTAAGTCATAGAAATCATGAATATACAGGTGTTTTTAATAAAATGTCAATGGTAGTTTTAGGTTTTATTATATTTAGTGTTATTTGGTATGTATATTTATTCAATTACATTGATGATAATAATAATGATAACTTGCCTTTTTATAAAGATAAAATATATGCTTTGTTTTTATTTATATTTTCTATAATTATATATGGTATTTTATCAAAATTTAATTAATATAATTATATAGATAATATATATAAATGGATAATACTAGAAATATTGAACAATTTCATCTTTGTAATTATTTAAATCCTATGAAAGATAATGCATATTCAATGTTAAATAGATGTATAAATGATATAGATTATAAATGTCCCGATAATTGTAATATTAATTTATTATCGTTAGAGAATGATTCAATTGATGCTTTTGATAATGATTTCAATGATAATAGAAATATTAGACAATTAAATAATATTAATATGAATAATTTAAAAAATAATAATGATATTGTTAATAATTTAGAAGGATTTGTTGTAAATTTAAATACTGGAATGGAGCCAACACCAACTGTAAATGATTTTGTAATTAATACTGATGTTGAACAAGAATTTAAATTTTTTAGAAATAATCAAGGATATTTATATGATGTAAATGATTCTAATTATGTTAAAATAATTAATAATGGGATATTAGATATTGAAACCGATAAACCTGAACCATATGGTGATATATGTTATCCTTATAATTATGCAGGAATTAATAATAATGGTAATATATTGTGCGATACTGACTATGGTGTGAGAACTGAATTATTCAACATTAAACAACAAATTTCTCCTAATTTTATACCCCCTTCTTTAAGATAAACAATTTTATTTTATTTAAAAAATAAATTAAGAATATATATATTACAAAAAAAAATATATAATGAAAGCAGCAATTAAACGAATTATTAATATTGATATAAAAAGATTAAATGAAAATCCATTAGAATCTCATGGTATATATATAATATTTGATGAATTCAATATACTAAATGCAAAAGCATTAATTATTGGACCAAAAGATACATTATATGAAAATGCTTTTTTATTCTTTGAAATTACATTTCCAAGCAATTATCCTTATTCACCCCCAAATTTTAAATATATAGCTCAAAATAATGTTAGAATTCATCCTAATATATATGTTAATGGTAAAGTATGTTTATCAATTCTGGGAACTTGGGCTGGACCTTCTTGGACATGTGCAATGGATATAACAAATGTATTAGTAACAATTCAATCTTTACTTGATAGTAATCCATTATTACACGAACCTGGATTTGAAAACATATTAACTGGCAATCAGAAAAATATAGATTTAAATAATCAATATAATGAATTAATTAAATACAATTCCATGAATTCATTAATTATTGATCAACTATTAATATTACCAGATTCATTTAGTATTTTTAAACTAATACTTCAAGAAAATTTTTCTAAAAACAAAACAGATCTGTATAATAAAATGAAAGATAAAGACCTTGTATTAGATATAAAATTAAATGTATATAATATTTATCATCAAATTAATTATAAAATTTTAAATCAAAAGTATTTGGAAAAATTTGATAATTAAATATAATTAAAAACAATATAATAATATATTAATATAAAATGAATAAAAATATTTGCGAAAATTGTGATAATTTTATGTGGACTTATGCCGATCCAGAAACACATCAAATTTATAATGGATGTAAAGTTTGTGGTTTTAAAGAAGAACAAAAAGATAAAAAATTTATTTATAAATCAGAGTATGATTTAGATTTAAGTAAAGTATTAAATACAAATCAACATTTGGTTAGTGATATTACATTACCAACAATTTATGATAATCCAAATATTAAATGTATTAATCCAGAATGTAAATCTATTGTAGAAGGCTTACCGTGTGATATAGCATATATTAAATATAATAAAGATGAAATGTTATATATGTATTCTTGTAATTATTGTGGTCAAAAATGGCGAAATAATTAATTATTAATAATTTGAAATTAATTAAAACTATATTATATAATATATATATTAAATAATATGAGCGATGAAGAAACAATTATATATGAAGATGTTGAATTTAATAGTGATGTTTTAATTGGTGATGAAGATAGTAATTATTTTTATGAAAAATATGATGTAAAGAATAATAATTCATCTAAGATATTATCAAAATATGAAAAAACTAAAGTAATATTTGAAAGAATGCAATTAATTAATGGTGGAGCAGATGTATTTATTGAAAATCCGGAAAAATATGATTCAATTTATGATATGGTAATTGAAGAACTAAAATTAAAAAAAATACCATTTATAATTAAAAGAAATGTTGGAAATAGTTTTGAATATTGGAAATTGGAAGATTTATTCATAATATAAGAATATATTCCTGTAAATAAAATATAAGTTATATTATAAAAAAATGTTTTCTAAAATGAATAAAAGGCAAAAATTAATTGGGGGTGCTGTAGTTGTTGGTATGTTATTTTTTGTTTTATTGATGTATAACAATAGAGAGGGATTTGAAGCATCTAATGAAAATATCGGTATGAACACTCAACCAGCAAATGTTAATAGAGTAAATAACAATAACAATAACAATAACAATAATGTTCCTTCTGGAATGCATAGAATGCCAGATGGTAGTTTAATGGATGGAGATACACATCCATCAAATAACAATGTTAACAACAATGTTAATAGAGTAAATAACAATGTGAAAAACAATGTTAATAGAGTAAATAATAATGTGAACAACAATGTTAATAGAGTAAATAATAACAATAGAAACAATTCTACTAATTCCCGAAATGTAAATATTGGTGGAGATTTAGCACCAGTATCTAATGGTAATAATAATTTAACCGGGTCTCCGGGTAATGTTGTTGGTGTTTCTTCATCTGTTGGTTCTCCATTAGATATAGCAGTATCAACTGACCCAAATCAAATGCAAGTAAATTCTCTAAATACTTCATTAGCTGAACTTCAATCTACATCTAATAATGCTGTTCAAATGGCACCAGTAAATACTAATAATAATAATATTTATGCTTTAGAAAATAATCTAAATGTAAATGTTATCGCAAATAATTTAGATAATATCAATAGCATGAATTCCGCCAACATTGGTGTTCCAACTAATAATAATGGAGCATCTGCTACAGGTATTATTGATCAAGCAGCACCTGTTAATGGAAATAATAATAGAAATAATGGAGGAAATAATGGAAATAATAATAGAAATAATGGAGGAAATAATGTAGTAAATAATGGAGGAAATAATGGAGGAAATAATGTAGTAAATAATGGAGGAAATAATACTAGAAATAATACCAGAAATAATGGAGGAAATAATAATAGAATTAATACCAGAAATAATGGAGGAAATAATAATAGAATTAATACCAGAAATAATGGAAATAATAATGGGAAAAATTATCGGGTAACACTTGTTCATGCTAAATGGTGTGGATATTGTAAGAAAGCTAAACCTGAATGGGATAAATTAGTATCAAATAACAATTTTAATAATGTTGAACTAAGGGATATTGAAGATACTAATAAAGAAGAAATGGCTAAATATAAAGGTAAAGTAAAAGGATTTCCGACATTTGTAGTTGAGGATATAAGTGATCCGAGTAATCCAGTATATATATCACAATTTAATGCTATAGAAAAAAGTAAAATGGAACAAGAAATTAATAATGCTACTAACTAGATTACATATTTTTAACTACACTATATCTATCTTTATTTCTTCGGCCACCTGCCGCTGCTGCTAATGTTTCTTGTGTTGAATCTTTAGAATTTTCTCTGTAGTTTTTATCAGAAAATTCCCATGTTGCTGGTGCTCCGATTTTAAAATCTGGATGCGAATCTGCTTTATACCAAAACACTTGATCTACTAATTGATTACTTTTGGCATTATTATTAATAACTAAACATTCATAATTTTCAGTACATTGATCCATAACTTGACAGAACATCTCAAATGTTGGAAACATACCAGCATAATGTTCATATAATCTCTTTCTATTGGAAACATAATTTTCTCTTAAAATAAATATATAATCAATATTTGTTCTTAAATTTGGCGGAATACCTAAAGCAAATTGCATAGTTATAATAAATAATATTTTATAATGACGACCATTCATAAATAATGACCTAACATCTTTATGTTTAACCCAACTATTATCATATAAACAATCATCTAATATTAAAAATGCTCTCGGATCTA
>Ga0255046_10000342_pt1 | contig 12510 bp, 11 predicted proteins | sample BC1_12_27_MG_FD_183632 | JGI IMG/M metagenome (GOLD analysis project Ga0255046, IMG submission 183632) | Seawater microbial communities from Strait of Georgia, British Columbia, Canada - BC1_12_27 | ecosystem: Environmental > Aquatic > Marine > Strait | place: Canada: British Columbia...
GACAGTCCGGGCGACGGATACTTCCTCGTGATGGAGTACATCGAAGGCAATCACCTCGGTGCCCTTCTCGGCCGCGCAGCGAAGAAAGGCGAAAGGCTGCCACAGCCATTCGTGTGTCGCGTGCTCGTGGACACGCTGCAAGGTCTAGGCGCCGCGCACCGCCTCACCGATGAGCACGGAACGCCACTGAAGCTCGTCCACCGCGACGTCTCACCACACAACGTTCTCGTCGGAACCGACGGAATTGCTCGCCTCACCGACTTCGGCGTTGCGAAAGCCGACGTACGCATGGCATCGACGCGGGCCGGCCAGTTCAAGGGCAAGCTCTCGTACATGGCGCCCGAGCAGGCGTCTTCGAACGAAACCGACCAACGCTCCGATCTCTTCAGCGTAGGGATCATTCTCTGGGAGTCGTTGACCGGGAGGCGCCTTTTCAAGGGCGAATCCAACGCCGCCACCCTGAACAAACTCCTCAACGACACGGTCATCAAGCCGTCGGACCTCTGGCCGGACCTCGAGCCATTCGACGACGTGGTGATGAAGGCCTTGAGCCGGAGCCCTGACGGCCGATTTCAGAGCGCCGACGAGTTCGGAGACGCGCTCGACAACGCGGCGGGGCGTGCGGGGGTCGCCAAGACGCGTGACGTCGCTGAAGTGGTTCGCTCCTTGGACGCCGACAAGTTGCAAGAGGAGCGCCAGCGGGTGCGCGACTCCATCGAGATGCTTGGGCGCGCGGAGATCGCGGCGTCAAAGGTTCCGATGCCTCGCGAAGGCACACCGTCCAGAAGCCGGACCTACCATCGAGATGCGGGCACCGGCTCGTATGTGCACGGGAGTGTCTCCGGAGTACTCAGTGACGGCACTCCGGTCGTGGTACGGACGGCAACGCCGGACTCCAACACGCTCAAGTGGTTCGTGATGATTCTTGCGGTCGTCGTCTTCTTGTACGCGGGCTTCTTGGTGTGGCAGCTCTTGCGCCCCCCGGTGGCCCCGGAACCCGCCGAGCGAAGCCCTGCCACCAAGGTAGAGCCGTCTCCGGTCATCGCCCCCATCGAGGCCGAACCTGTGGATGTGGACACCACCGCCCCACCGGAGAAGGCCAAGGAAGCACCGGAACGCAAGAGCAGCACCGCAGCCCCCCGGCCCCGCCGACGTCGGGCTCGCCCAAAGAGTCAGCGCACGGCGCCGCCCGCCCGGGGGCCCACAAAACCCGCAAAGGAGGCGGCCTCGCCCCCGCCTGCCCCCTCGCCCAACGCGGATCCGGTCGACATAGACATCCAGAACCCCTACCGGAACTGATCCTGGGCAAGGCAGCCACAACGGAATTACGCCTCCCTTTTGACCACGCGATCCCAGATCAGCTAGGATTTTGAGAGACCCAGAGGGGATCGGGCGGAGAATTCATGGCCGAGTGGGTATACGAGGCGCGCACTCGCGCGGGCGAAGTTCAAACAGGAATCATCGAGGCGGACAGCAAAGAAGCTGTGCAGTCGAGGCTCCGCGCGCGACAGCTCAATCCCGTCAAGATCAAGAAGAAGGGACGGCAGCTCAAGCTGGCGCTCGGTACCGGCGTCACGCCGAAGGAGCTGGTCGTCTTCACCCGTCAGTTCGCGACGATGATCGACGCAGGTCTACCCCTCGTTCAATGTCTGGACATCCTATCGTCGCGAGGTGAGAACAAAGCCCTCAACGCGATCCTCAAAGACGTGAAAGACTACGTCGAGCAGGGCGGCACGTTCTCGGAAGGTCTAGCGAGGCATCCTAAGCTTTTCGACGAGCTCTTCGTCAACCTGGTGCGCGCCGGTGAGATGGGCGGTATCCTCGACACGATTCTCGACCGACTTGCGGGTTACATCGAGAAGCGCGTGAAGCTCGCACGCCAGGTCCGCGGTGCGATGGTCTATCCGGTCGCGATTTTCTTCGTAGCGGTGATTGTCGTGGTGGTCATGCTTGCCTGGGTCATTCCTAGCTTCAAGGGGATGTTCGCAGAGTTCGGCGGCGAGGATGGTCTGCCCGCGCTCACGCAATTCGTCATCGCGGCGTCGGAAGGCTTCATGTCCAACGTTCACTGGATCGTCTTGGGGACCGGTGCGCTCGTCTTCGCATTCACTTGGGTCTATCGCCAGCCGGCGGGCAAGCACTTCTTCCATCGAATGTTGCTGGTTCTACCAATTCTCGGGCCGGTGATGCGCAAAATCTCGGTTGCGCGATTCACGCGTACATTGGGCACCCTCCTCTCCGCCGGCGTTCCGATCCTCGACTCGCTCGACGTCGTCAAAAAGTCGGCCGGCAACGTCGTCGTCGAAGGGGCGATTCAGGAGACCTCGAACAAGATCCGCGAAGGCCGCACGATGGCCGAACCCCTGATGGAAACCAACGTGTTCCCGCCGATGGTCGTACAGATGATCGGCGTCGGTGAGCAGACGGGTGCGTTGGACACCATGCTCAACAAGATCGCTGACTTCTATGAAGACGAGGTCGATATCGCGGTCGCTGCCCTCACCTCTTTGCTCGAGCCGTTGATGATGGTGTTCATCGGCGGCATCGTGGGCGTGATCCTCATATCGATGTACCTGCCGATCTTCTCGATCGCGGGTAAAGTCAACGCGGAGTGACTGAGCCCCGAGAGAGCCCCACCGGACAGCGCGAGGATCCCAACCCGCACCGAAGGCTACAGTGGGTTCTTGGAGGTCGACTCATCATCGCGACGGTTCTGCTGGGGACCACGATGTACCTGGCGCTCGACGCGATCCGGTACGGCCGCTTCACGCCTACCTTCCTGCTGATTTTGATCTCGGCGATCTACGGGTCGTCGATCCTGTTTGGGGTCTGGCTGCTTCGCGGCAGGCAGGAGAACGTGGTCGCCGCCGCCATCACCACCTTGGACGTGCTGCTGATCACGGGCTTGGTATATCTGACCGGCGGCGCCGGGAGTATTTTCTCCTTCCTCTACGGCGCGCAGATCCTGACTGCGGCCCTCACGCTCGGGACGAACGCCGCCTATTACACCGCGGCTGCAAGCCTCACTTGCTACTTCCTGCAGGGGCTGGCGCTCAACGTCGGGTGGTTGCCGCCGCCACCCGACCAGCCACTCAGTCAGTACGTGCTCAGCTCGCGGGATTTCCAGCTAGCCCTAGTGTCCAACATGGTGGGCATTGCAGCGGTAGCACTGCTCGCCACCAATCTCGCGCGGCGCGCACAGGTGGCAGGCGCACGGCTCATCGAGGCGGAGCAGAGCACCGCGCGGGTGGTGCGACTCAACGACGACATCGTTCGATCGATCGCGTCTGGCCTCATCACCGCCGACGACGACGGACGCATCCTCGGCGTCAACCGGGCGGCGCGAGAGATTCTGAGGGACCGCGCGGGGACGCTCCGGGGTAAGCCTCTTTCGAACGTTCTTCCGAACTACGCGACATCGCCCGCACTCGAACGGCCGAAGCGGGCGGACACGACCGGAAGACGCGCCGACGGAAGCGAGTTCCCGATGGGATATACACTTAGCGCTCTCCTCGATGCCAACGGAAATCCGTCCGGTCTGCTTCTGGCGTTCCAAGACCTGACCGAGATCAGGACCCTGCGAGATCGGGCCGAGGCAGCCCAACGTCTCGCTGCCCTCGGGCAGCTGGCAACGGGGCTCGCGCACGAGATCCGAAACCCGCTGAGCTCGATTTCCGGATCGGTCGAAATGGTCCGCGAAGGCAACGCGCTCGGCCTTGAGGACAGGCGGCTATTGGGCATCGTCATCTCTGAAGTCGACCGGCTCAACTCGCTGGTGACGACCATGCTGCAAGTGGGGCGCCCGAGTCAGATCGAAACGGAGTCACTCGATCTTCGTGCGATCGCCAGCGAGGTGGTTGCCGTGGCCCGTGGCGAAGCGACCGCGAGCAACGGGCTGAAAATCGACGAGATCGGACCCGAGGAGCCGATCATCGTGACGGTTGACCCGGACCGAATGCGTCAGGTCGTGTGGAACCTCGTCAGGAACGCCGTGCAGGCTTCGCCTCACCGCGGCAAGGTCGAGGTCCGTACTGGGCGCGACCAAGCGGGCCGCGCTTTCCTGGAAGTTTCCGATGAAGGCGCTGGCATCGGTGCGGCGCACCGGGATCGGCTCTTCGACATGTTCTACTCGGGCCGAAGCCACGGCGTTGGGCTCGGGCTCGCGCTGGTGAAGCAGATCGTCGACCAGCACCGGGGGCGAATCGAGATCATCGACCGCAACGTCGCAGGCACCTGCTTCAGAGTGACGCTTCCGTTGGAGGAGGAGTCGGTCAGACCGAGCTCAATAGCTCGGACAGTCGAGCGCCCGGATCCTCGGACCGCATGAGCTCTTCTCCGATCAGCACGGCATCTGCGCGACCCTGAGCCACATCGCGGAGGTCGCCCACCGAGCGCACCCCGCTCATGAAGACCGCGACGCACTCCTCGGGGATCCGTGCAACGCAGGCCCGTGCCGCGTCTCTATCGACCCCGAAAGTGCTCAAGTCGCGCGCATTGACGCCAATGATCGTCGACCCCGCTGCGACCGCGCGATCGACTTCATCTGAGTTGGCCGCCTCCACGACGGGCTCCATGCCGAGCGACCGGATTCGCTGGACCAGCGCGCGGAGGTCGGGATCTTCGAGAGCCCGAACCAGCAGCAGGACGAGCGCCGCGCCCACGTCATACGCCAGGTCGACCTGAACCGGATCGAGAACGAACCCCTTGTAGAGGACGGGAACGCTGACCGCTCCTGCGACTCGCCGGACGAGCAGCGGCGAACCACCGAAGCCTGGCCCATCGGCCAGAACGCTGACCGCCGAAGCGCCACCACGCTCGTAGCCCCGGGCGATTCGCACACCCTCTCCCGGGCTCCCGGGCCGGATCTCGCCGGCGCTCGGACTTCGAAACTTCACCTCCGCGATCACCGATGGCGGCCCGCCTGGCGCGCGGCGCAACGCTCGAAGGGCTCGCTCGGAGCGCTCCGGTTGCGGGGGGCGCTCGACAGACCGCATCGCCGCAACGTGCCGGCGCCGCCGCGTGTTTTCGCGTCGCTTGCGCGCGAGGATCGCCGAGAGGTAGTCGGTCATGGGTCTCGCGTGAATTGCGCCCAGCGCTCGAGCGTTTCGGTGGCCGCGCCGCTGTCGACTGCCTCGGCGGCCCGCTCTGCGGCGGCCTTGGGGTCGTCGGCAATCCCTGCGACGCACAGGGCGGCGGCCGCGTTGAGCAGCACGGCGACACGTGCCGGCCCCTGTTCGCCACCCAGCACACTACGAATGATCTCCGCGTTGCGCGTGGCGTCTGCGCCTCGAAGCGCTTCGATAGGCACCTCGGAGAGGCCGAAGTCGTAAGGAGTGACTTCAAAGGTGCTGATCTTCCCGTCCCGCAGCTGGGCAACCGTCGTGGGTCCGGACGGAGAGACTTCGTCGAGTCCGCCCTGGCCGTGAACCACCCACGCAGCCGTCAGGCCAAGCGAAGCGAGCGCTTGCGCCAGTTGCTCGACCCGCCCCGAGTCGTACACCCCGACCACCTGATGGGTCGCCGACGCCGGGTTCGCCAGCGGCCCGAGCAAATTGAAAAGCGTGCGAATCCCAAGCTCGCGGCGCACCGGCGCTGCGTGCCGCATGGCAGCATGGTAACTCGGGGCGAACAGGAACCCGATCCCCACTTGCTCGATGCATTGCTGAGCTCGCTCCGGAGTGAGGTCGATGCGTACACCGAGCGCTTCCAATACGTCGGCGCTCCCTGCCTGCGATGACACCGCGCGATTGCCGTGTTTGGCCACGGCAACGCCAGACGCCGCCGCTACCACTGCGGCGGCCGTCGAGATATTGAACGTGTGAAGGCCATCTCCGCCGGTTCCGCAGGTGTCGAGCAGCGGACCGTCGACCTTTGGTTGAATCGTTGCACAATGCTTGCGAAGCGCGCGTGCCGCAGCAGCGATCTCGTCAGCGGACTCCCCCTTCATCCGAAGCGCCACAACGAACGCCGCGATTTGAGCACCCGATGCCTCTCCGCCCAGAATGGCATCCATCGCAGCCTCGACGTCCGCAGAGGATAAATCATGCCCCGCTACGACCTCTTTGATCGCGTCCGAGATCACGACGCCCTACCCGCCGGCAGGGAGGACAGCCAGTTGCGAATCAACTCGTGACCGTGCTCGGTCAGAAAGGACTCCGGATGGAACTGAACACCTTCGATCGGAAGCATAGTGTGCCGAAGTCCCATGACTTCGTCTCTGTCGGTCCAGGCCGTGACCTCGAGCTCGTTTGGAATCGTGTCCCGCTTGACGATCAACGAGTGGTAGCGGGTGGCGGTGAGCGGGCTCGGCAGGCCCTGGAACAGGCCCCGGCCCTCGTGATGAATCTCGGATGTTCGACCATGCATGAGACGCTCGGCCCGCACGACCGACGCCCCGAAATGCTGTCCAATGCTCTGATGGCCGAGGCACACGCCGAAAATCGGAGTCTCGGCGCCGAGCTTCGCGATCACTTCCAAGCTGATCCCGGCTTCCTCGGGCCTCCCAGGGCCAGGACTAATCAACACGCCGCTAGGCGCGATCTCGCGGATGTCCTCCACGCTCACCGCGTCGTTGCGTTTGACCACAACCTCGGCCCCGAGCTCACCCAAGTACTGGACGAGGTTGTAGGTAAAAGAGTCGTAGTTGTCGATCACCAGAATCATTGGTTTCGATCGCTAGCGGCTCGACCAGAGCGCGTCAACCGGCCCCCACTTGTGCCGCTTCATAGCCGCGCTCCCTCAAGAACTTCTCGAGCCTCAGGTTGACCATTTCCGGATACTCCAACGCTGCGTAGTGGGTGGCCCCTGGGAGCACCATGATCTCCGACCCGCGCGTCCGCCGGGCCATACGCTCGGCCGCCGACCGCGGTGTAAAGACGTCTCGTGACCCGACGATAATCAACGTGGGCACATCGATGAGCGGAAGGAGATCCCATCCATCGTGTTCCCCCATCCCCTCGAGGAGACGGATGAACGTATCCATGTCGACCACGCGGAACTTTGCGACGAGCTCGGCGACCACCTGCTCATCGAGCGTTCTCGCGGCCAGCCCGATCCGCTTCGCCCACTCGCCGGGATCCGGAAGGCTCGTCGCCTGACGAATCACGGATTCGATGGTTCGAGGCATCGAGCGCAGGCCTCGGAGGAATGGCGGCAGCAGTCGCCCCACCAGAGTCAGGTTGAAGACGTAGTCCCATGGGCGGCCGGCAACGCCATTGAGCATCGCAAGCGAGGCCACCCGCTCGGGAGCGGCTCGAAACATTTCGAGACCCACCTGAACACCCATCGACCACCCCATGACGGCCGCGCGGTCGGCCCCCTCCTCCTTCAAGAGGTGCAACGCGTCCCTCGCGTGGTCTGTGATTCCCAAGGCCTTGGGGTCGGCCGGGAGCGAGGACCCGTAAAGGCCTCGATAATCCCAAGACAGAAGACGGTACCGGTCCCGAAAGTATTGCATCTGGTGGCTCCAGGCCTCCCAGGAGCCTCCTAGGCCGTTACAGAGCAGAATTGGGCGCCCCTGGCCCACCGCTTGGTAGGCGATTTCGGTGCCATCAAATGACACAAAGCGGCGTTCTTCGACGGGGGGTGGCATCATGGCGAGGGGCGAAGCCTACCAGGGGTGGGTTGTGGACGCTCGCCTTGACAAGATCGGCCTTAGACGGATAAATTTGAGGAAGCTGAAATGTCAGACGAACTCCAAAAATCCAAGAAAGTCCGCGATATCCGCGAGCGACTCGGCAAGAACACGGCGCCACCGCCGCCAGACAACCTCGAAGAGGGAGGCGTTGCACCGCCGCCGCCAACGCTAGGGGGCGTTGCGCCGCCACCAGGCTTCGTTGGAGGTCAGGCTGCCAAGCGGTCTGGTCCATTTAGAGGCACGACATCGCAAGGGCCTGCACAACAGGAAGTGCGTATTGTCGTCGACGAGCAGGCCGTGGCGACCGCACACGAAGGCAAAAGCCGTCGCGTGCGAAAGTTGATGATGATGAGCGGTGCCGGAGCGGCACTACTCGGTTTGTTCCTCGGGGTTCTTTCGTCGACCGTGATGAGCAAGCGCAGCGAGTACAACATCGCGGTTCGCGATGGCAAAGCGGTCTATGAGGGCGTCCGCGCGGCAGCGGACCAGGTGACGGAAGCCAAGCGACTGCTCGACCGAGCTGCAGGGGCGGCCAAGGCACGGCCAGGAGAAGGGCCCTCCGTCGACTACGAGGCGATCGAACAGCTTCGCGCGTTACCGACACCATTCACCGCCGCTGACTTCGCAGGCCTTCACTACACGAAGTTCAACCGCGAGACGGTCAACTCCTTGTTCGTATACGCGCGCCAGGTGGGCGAGCTTTGGGACAAGTTCGACAGTCTGGCGGGCCGTGTGCTTCCGGAGTCGCGTCGCAACGAGCTCAATGAGGCCGCTCAGGACGAGACCGCCATTACGACCAGCCCTACCGGTTGCGTCCCGACGCTCGGTGAAGGCGGCTTTCGCTGTGGTCTCGTGTACGTCGATATGCCCGACGCCGCGTCGACGAAGCTCAAGGTTCGCGTGACGCGGGGGAGTAAGCCCTTCGACAAAGAGCTCTACGTGGGCCAGGATTTGCGCCAGAACGCGAGCAACTACGTGATTCTCACGAACCCGGACCAATCGGTGGGGGTGCTCGGCCAACGCAAGAACGCGTTCGCCTCGTACCGCCGAGACCTGGCGGAGATCGGGCGCCTGATGGACTCAACGCTAGAGACGCAGGGTAGCCTGGAGAAGGGCCTCGGAGCCGTGGCCGGGCTCGACGAGATCGCCAGCTTCTGACCTGAATTTCCGTTGAGGTATCGGGACGTTTCGTGTGCGCTTCATTCGACGCACGACCCCTCCAACTGCTATTCTAGTGCGTGGGGTGCCGCGCTATAGACTGCGATATCAGTCGACCAATCTCGAGATGCCTCTCGGGGAGTTTGCAATTGGTCGAAGCTCGTCATGCAACCTTGCGTTGGCGGACGGATTGGTGTCTCGAAAGCACGCGGTGCTGCATGTCGGTCCCGAAGCCGTCGTGGTCGAAGACCTCGGGAGCCGCAACGGCGTAGCGGTCAACGGCGTGCGTATCAACAGCCCTCGACGGTTGGCGCACATGGACCGCGTATACATCGGCTCTCAAGAGCTCGTGATGATCGACGCCGAAAAGCTGAGGGACGGCAACAAAGAGACCGCCGACTACATCGTCTGCGAATCCTGTGGTGCGATCAACGGCGCGGCCAAGCGGCGCTGCGGCGAATGCGGCAAGCGGCTCTCCTCGACCGCAGGTGAGACCATGGCAAGCGCGAACGGCCGTGTGGACTCATCGTCCCATGCTTGGGGCGCCGAAGACACCCGCACCGCGCGTGCGCTCGACGTGATCGCGGGTATCGCGAGCAAAGCGATCGCGATGGGCCGGTTCGAAGAAGCTGAGCGCATCCTAATCCCGCATCTCGATACGCTCCTCGAGCGGGCGCTCGCACATCGGCCATTGAGCGATTCCGAAAAGGATGATCCCGATACGCTGTTCATCGGAGCAACGACCTACGCGCTGCAGTTGGCTCAAGGGCTGCGCGACACAAAATGGATCGACTGGGTCTTCCGGATTCACACGGCCTCTGGGCGGCTCATGGAAGCGGAGACGATCGAATCGCTGCACAACCTCGTGCGGACCAACAAATACTCCAAACCCCGCTACCTGCGTGCCTACCTGCACGTGATCCAGAATCGCGCCGCAGACTACGGCGCAGCCGAGCGATTCCTCGTACGCCGTCTCGAGGGCCTCGAGCAGGTCGTTTCAGCTCACTAGGGTTTGGCGGGTCTCGGGCCCGGCGTGGCGTAGCGCGCTCATCGCGTCGGCAAGCCCGGCGTCCGCGGGCAACTGATCGACGAGAGCGAGCACCTCGCGCGAAGGGGCCTCGCCTGCGCGGCCGTACAACCGGGCTCCGATATCCAGCCAACGCGCGCTCCGCAGCGCGCATCCAAGGCGGGCGGCGCACTCGGCGACGCCCCGCACACGGCTCGGTTCGACATCGACGCCCTCTGCGAGCTGCTCCTCGAGCTCCGGTACGCCGCGGGACATCATCCGTTCTGCATCGGCGAGGCGACCCTGGTCGATGGCACGGTCCACGACCTGAGAAAGCAGATGGAACGTCCATCCCGACGCCGCAACGTCGCGAACCGAAGTGCTCACGCCCTGCTCCGTTGGAACCGAGCCACAGTGCGGGCACTGTGCGCTATCGCTCGGGTACGGAACGGCACAGCCGGCACAAAACGTCAGCCCGCAGGTCGTCCGGTGGTTCTTCTTGACGGCGCTCGGGATTAGGAACACCAGCTCCTGCGTGCCGATGCGGATGCGGTCTCCATCTTTGAGCGTGGCACGGCCGACAAGGGGCCGTCCGTTGAGCTGAGTCCCATTGCGACTGTGGAGATCTTCCAGCGTCGGCTCAGATCCGGATAGGTCGATGCGCATGTGTCGGCGAGACAGCATGGGATCGTCGATGGTCACGTGGCCCATCGAACCTCGACCCACGACAACCTCGTCGCCGGCCAAGTCGATCTCCTGTAGATGAAAACGCAGACGATGCCGCAAAACCGGATCCCTCACGATTCATCAGGCTAACTGGGAGAGGGGGGCGGTGTAAATCCTACCCCTACCTACGTGAGCGCTATTTCTTTTCGTCGACGTCCGGCGTGTCGTGCCGCCGTATCTCGCCGGTGATGCGGTCGGCAATGTCGGCATGCTGATCGTCGTTGCTCTCGTCGGCGACCATGTCGACCAAGGTATCGCTGGCCTCCGCCTGCTCCGGTTTGTTTTTTCGAAGCTGCCCGAGCCGCGCGACCGTCTGCGGGTCCTCGAGGATCAAGCAGTAGAAGCCGTAGAATTCGTTGTTGTCGACGGCGCGTGCAAGCACTCGAGACTCTCTCCACTCGTACCACTGTGTGGCCTCGCCGTCGGCCACGAGGGCCCCTCTCTTCTTCTTCGCCTTGCCGTAGCGCTGCTGAAGGGCGCCACCGAATTCTGCGAAGGTCGCTCCTTGGAACACCGACGCGTCGAACGCACGGTATCGTTTCCACAGGCGCTCCTTGATGAAGAAGAAATAGTCCTGCGTGTTCTTCGTTCGGACCCGAATCAACGATTCGCCATTCTTGTGAGTGAACTCACCTTTCAGGTAGCCCGAGTCATACGCGCTCGGCGTGCCGTCGAACTCGAAATACGAGTCGCGAATCTGCTGGGCCTCCTCAGCCATCCTGTGCCGGAGTCGGTCCTCCTGGATGGCATCGGTCGTTTTGGAGATCGGCTCCTGATACGACGCCTCGATGTTCTTCTTGAGGTGCCGATACACCTGCTTCGGCGTCCAACCCCATTGAATCTCGCCCATGGACTGCTCGAGCGCACTAGGCGCTCTATTGCTGGCACTACCCTTGTCGGCGTAGACGCCTGCCCCGAGCAGCAATCCAAAGGCCAATAAGAAGGCCCCATACGATGAACGTCGCATACCTAATCCCCTTGCCTATAGAGGTTAGCATCCCCCGAATCCCGCCCCAAAAACCCGATCGGCCGGATGTCCTCGTTTCCGGACAACCTGCCCTTGCCTAGGGGCGGATCGGATCGTCGTGGAGCGCCACGAAGAGCATGGTGCCACCCGCCACCGCGGCGGGCATGAAGAGGAGGTTGACTAGGGGGATGAAGAGGAGGAGCCAGACGCCGGTCCCGAAGCCCGCGACCGCGGGGAGCTGGCGGCGGGTGAAGGCTACTCTATCGCTTACGGACCAATTGCGGCGCGCAGCCGGCCAGTCGACGTAGTCGATGCCGAGGTAGACCGCGGTCAGTGCGAAGCCGACGAGGGAAATGACTTGGCCCACCCCCGGAATGATGAATGACGCGAGGAACATCGGCCCGACGACGGCCAGATAGACCAACACCTTCAAGAGCTCGAGGCGAATCGTTCGCGCGATGTCCGCGACCATGCGGCGCAACGAAAACGGCGGTGCCGACTCACCCGTCAAGATGCGCTCAACCGCTTCGCTCAGCGCATCATTGAACGGAGCGGCCACGACGCTCGACAACACGAGGACCAACACCAACCCGAGGAACGTGATCAGAACCCCAGCGATCAGCTCGATCAGCCAGCGGAGCGCGCTCAGCAATCCTCCGACCCAGCCGGTGACGTCGTTCCAGCTTTCCGGGAACAGAGACCAGACCGCCCCGCCGAGGTCGTCGTAGTAGCTGCCCGCGCCGTAGAACACAGCGCCCAGAGCAAGCACCGTGATTAGGATCGGGAACACCCAGTAGCGTGCGAGCTTGGGATGCTGCACGTAGACGAACCGCATCCCTCGAAGCGCGTACGACAGGCCTCGGGCAAAACCAATGGGCGACTTCACGACGGCCCCTGCCCCTCGAGCTACGCCCCTCATAGAGCGACGGCGCCAAGTGGAATCAACGGCTTCAAGTCTTCGTCGTCGAAGCGCAACTGAAGGCCGAAGAAGTAGTCACGGCCGCCGTTGATGAGATC
>Ga0255046_10000343_pt1 | contig 12495 bp, 2 predicted proteins | sample BC1_12_27_MG_FD_183632 | JGI IMG/M metagenome (GOLD analysis project Ga0255046, IMG submission 183632) | Seawater microbial communities from Strait of Georgia, British Columbia, Canada - BC1_12_27 | ecosystem: Environmental > Aquatic > Marine > Strait | place: Canada: British Columbia...
TTACAAGAGCTTGTTGGTGTACCTAATGATGGATTAGTTGAAGACTACGTTTTAGATAGAGATGGTAATATTGCTGGATCAGTAAGAGTCCCTGCAGGCACTACACAAAACAGAAGAAGAAACTACAGAAAATTAAAGAGAGGTAAGTTAGATGGTACTATGGGTGTATTTAATGGTGAACGATATGACCAAGGAGGTTTTGTATTAGAACTAGATGAGAATGAAGCACTTGAATATGCAAAGAATGGTTATATAGTAGAAATGCAAACAGGTGGGCCACATGATCCTCCTCAAGAAAGTGCAGAAGGTCAAAGAGATTGGATGATGAATTATATTCAATCTCCAATGTACTTAAAAAGATTAAGTAAAGAATTTCCAGATTATTCAAATGAAGAGTTAGAATTAGAAAGAGATGCTAGGTTAAAAAATGTTCAGAATGTAAATATAAAGTATCCTGATAAACCATTACAAGATTATTTTGGTAATGTATCAGGAGAGTATTTTCCTAAAAAACAAAAACCAGACTCTTTTGATAGAAATATAGGAACAGGAAAACTTACAAAATCAAATCATCTGTCAAATAAAAAAGGTAACTTGTATTTAGAACCTGAGTATAGACAAGATAATTGGAATCCAGATGAAGGTTTTAATACAATACCTTTGCACGAGCTAGGACATGCAGCAGATGATGGGGGATATAGGATCCCTTATAAAACAGAAAAGCTTATATATGATTCTACTAATAAAGCTTATGAAGGTCTTGGTGCAAAATATGATGTACCTGTTGAGTCATATGCACAATCAGTAGTAAGTGACATGCCTTTTTATTATAAGAATAATCCAACTGAATTTGTAAATAGACTTATTCCTTTAAGATATGAGTTAGAAAGAGCTGGTATATGGAAACCTGGTGAAGAAGATTTTATAGATGGTATGTATAATCTTATGCTAAAGAATCCTGATGTTATGAAGAATGAGTATATACAGGATGTATTAGATTCAATACCAGGAGCTGATGACAGCCGTTCTAAAAGAGCTATAGTAACTAAATTACTAAATGAGATAGCTTTAAATAATGCAGAGCAAGATTTAAATGTTGCTAAACACGGTGGCCCTCATGATCCTCCTAGCGGGGGTATCAGTGGTTTAATGCAATTTCAAAAGAATCTTAAAAACCCTAAAACAATTGAGTCAGGTAGAAAGCTTGTATATGGGGAACCTGGATTTGAGCAACAGCAGGAATCTATACGTAAAGATAGAGCTAATATAATTACTGATTTAGTTCCTAATATTCCAACATCAATACAAGAAGTAGAAAAACTTGTAGATGATTCTTTAGGTAATCCTCAGCAAAAAGCAAGAGACTTTACTGAAAAATATGCAAAAGAAGGAGAAGATCCTTCTGATCCTGCAAGACATATTATGGCAGCAAAACTTACTGCAGATGCTATAAAAAATAAAACTGGTAATATACCATATCTTTCTCAAGGTTTAGGTTGGTTAGGTTCTAATGCTTTAGGTGTAGGACACGAGCTTGGTACTATATTTAATGATGACAGAGACTTTACTGTTAAATTTAGAGAAGCTGCAGAAGACATAAGAAATAATCTAACTGGATCAAATTTAAGTTTTGATCGAAGGTCTAATGAGTTTGTAACAAGAGATGTTATAAACAATGCTAATGATGGTTTATATCCAGATGGTTACGGTGAAAAGCATCCTTTTAAGGACAATCAAGATTGGACAGATCCTTATGAACTAAAGAAAGAACTAGATGGAGGATCGGTAGAGTTAGGAGATGAGGTAGATGAGGCTACTATGCAAAGATTAAAAAAACAAGGTTACACTTTTGAAGAGATATAGTTATGAAAAAGTACAAAGTAGTTGGAATACCAAAAAGAAAAAAAGGTTATAGAAAAGTTTATAAAGATGGTACAGGTAGTACAGAGTTCGGCAGAAGAAAAGAAGTTGATGTATATAGACCTATTACTGGTGTTGGTAAAACTTTAGTAAAAGATATTACATATAAAACAGATGCTTCTCCTAGAGTTAAAATTACAGAAAGAGAAGTAACTAGAAGAAATAAAGATGGTTCTGTAAAATCTTATAAAAACATTGTTAGAAAAAATGGTAAGATAGTTGATGAAGCTACTACTAAAAAAATCAAGTATAAGCACGGTGGCCCTCATGATCCGTCTGATAACTTTACAAATGAAGAATTAACTGACTATGGAAACATGCAAATTAATGTTGGTGATTATGATCAAGGTTATTATGGTGATAAACATAGGCAAAAAACAAACAAAATATATACTTCTTTAAATCAATTAAACAAATTATTTACAGAAGGTCAATTAAATGCTATAAATGGAGAATGGGATTATAATAATCAGATAGATGCTCAAGGAATCTATGATGATGAATCTGAAAATCTTTTAAAAAGATATCAAGGTCTTGAAAATTTAATGAAACTAAACTTTGGAGATAGAAAAGGAGATCCTACTAGAGCTAAAGATTGGATGAATAGAGATGGTAGAAGATATAGAAAATCATTAAGAGCTTTAGAATCTGATATTCAAGATTTGTATTTAAGAAGAATGGAGCAGTATGGTAAAAATACTGGAGTAACTTCATATGGAGATAATGTTCAATATGACTATGTTAAAAGTACAGATCCTGAAGATAAAATATATGATGATGTTACTGGTGAGTGGACAGGAGAATATAGAGATAAAGCAATTCCTAGAAAAGCAGTTTCTTACGATAATAAAGATGAAATAAATTTTACACAAAAAGGTATTACAAATCAAATTAAAAGAACTTCTCTAAATACTTCTAATGTTAATGACAGAAAATACATTGCTCAACAAATAGCTGAAAAAGGTTATGTACCTAAACAATATGCTATAGAAGTTCTAGATAGTGTAGTATATGCAAAAGATAAAGACAAAGAACGACAAGAAAAACTTACTGCTGAAGCGGAGAGATTATTTATTGAAGGTGCTGAACAAGGTTACTTACCTTCATCTGCTGTACCAATTGGTGGTAAAATAGAAGACTTAAGATCTTTTATAAAAGATCAAAAGAAAGCTGTCTCTAAAAATAATAAAAATAAAGATGATTTTAGTAGGCAAAAAAAGAAAGACGCTAAGTTTTTAAATATATCTGCAGATCTTCTTGGTACTGTAGAGGGAGAAAAACTTGTAAGAGAAAGGCTTAAAACAGCTAGCGATGAAGATCAAAGATTCTTAGTAAATCTTTATCAAAAATATTTTTCAGATTATGATCCTAACGCTGTTCAGTTTACTCAAGAAGAAGTAAATGAAATGCAAGAAGGTTTTAAAGGTAAAGCTAGAGGAAGTAAAGAACTTGATTACATGTCTATAGATAATCCTACAGGTATAATACAAGATATAGCAGCAACTACTGCATATCTTGCTCCTGCTGTAGCAACAGGTCAAGCATTTTTTAATCCAACTATACAAAATATTTTAACACCTTATTTCTTTTATGAAGCTGTTAAAGAAGATGGTATTTTAGAACAAGCTGTAGATGAATTTTCAAAAGGAGAGTATTGGGATGGAACGGTAGATGCTGGTTTTGGATTACTTGATGTAATGGCTTTTAAAGGTTTAGCACAAACTTTAAAGACTCCTGGTGCAGTAACAAGATTCTTTTCTAAATTAAAAAGTAAAAATCTACCTAAAGGTTATTTAGAAAAAATAAATACTTCATTGCCGCCAATGCTGCAATTAGATAATATAGATAATGTACCTAGAAATTTAAATTTACCTTCCGCAACAAAATCTGTAAAAAATACTTCTAATGAAGTTTTTGCTGATATAATACCAGGTATGGATGATGCAGATATACCTTTAGATGTTAACGAAGCCTTAGTTAAACTTACTGACGAACAGTTTAAAAAAATTACTGGAACAGACAAATGGGTTTATCAAATGTTTGTAGATAAGGATCCTGCAAGTGCAGCTAGAAATTTTAAAGGTAAGGTTGATAATGCAAGCAGGAATAGGGGCGTTGAAATTATACATTCTGCAGAATCTTTTGCTAAAGTTGCTGATGAAGGTAAGATGCCTTTTACGGATATTGTTAAAATTAAAACTGCAGCAAATGATGGAAAGCAAAAAGCAATAGATTGGGTATCTTCTGATCAGTTTATACAAAGAGTCATGGACTCTAGAGGAGTGTCTAGAGAAAAAGCAGAGTTAATTCAAATGGAGTTTCTTAATAATATAGAAAACATTCCTTTTACACTAAAAGCTTACGATTCAGAAGCTAGAGCAAAAGCAGTTTTTACTCGAGATGAGGCAGGGCAGCCTATCGTACTAGCTCATGCTCCTAAAGTAGAAGGGTTTGAATCTAGTAATATACGACAACTAGAAGATTTAACTGGTTCACTACAGCATGAATATTTACATGCTGCAAATCTTGCATCGGGAAAAAATATGAAAGGTATTGAGTTCTTACCTGATTTAAAAATTCCAGAAGGTGCTAAACCAATAGTTAGAAAAAACATTGCTTATTTAAATGATGAACCAGAACAACAAGTTAGGGCTGTAAAGGCTATACAATTAGCTCAAGAAGCAGGTGTGATGAAAGCTAATGAAAAATTTACTGTAGATAAGTTAAATAAATTAAGAGATTATATCGAAGAGGAAGGATGGCTATTTGGTGTAGCAGGATATGGTGACTTAGATTTACTTTTAGATCCAATTAAAAGTGGTAATACATTTAAAGATAAAGATATAGTAAACCTATTAAATACAGCTTATCAATATGCACTACCTTTAATAGGTGGAGCAGGAGCAGCTATGTTGTCAGATTCAGATGAGGACATGGGGGAAATGAGCGTAGCTGCTATACCATTATTAATTTTTGGAAAAAACTCAAAAGGTGCTAAGGCATTTAAGAAAGCTATAAAAGGCTTGCGTAATTTTCTAATGACACCTAAAGAAGTTTACACAGGTATTCAGTATACATCAAGAAATAGAGTAGGTGAAATTGTAAGTGAAATAAATCTTAAAAATATAAATGAACTTACAAACATTGCAAAAAAGCTTCCCGAAGGACAAAGAGCTGCCATACTTAATAGTCTTACTCCAAATCTTAGAAAACGTGTAGTAGATAGTATAAACGATTTAAGAAAAATAAAAGCAGGAATAAAGCCAGATGCGGATGAGTTTGTAATTAATTTAAATGCACCAAAAGATGCTGATAAAATATTACAAGGAGCTAGTCAGAGTACTGAAAATATAAAAACTCTTTTAAAAAATGAAAAAGAAACTGGTGAGATAAGTAATGCTGCTATAGCTGAACTTGCTGAGGGTGATAACTTTAATCAAAAAGTATTTAATAATTTAAAAAATAATCCTGCGCTAACTGCTTTATACATGAATAAATATGGTAATGCTGTAAAAGAATTTGCTTCTAATAATATAAAAAATCCAAAAAATAGAGAGTTATTTTTAGATGAAGCAGATAAAATTGTAGAAGAATATATGGTGCAAATGTTAGATCATGGCACTCGCCAAAAGATTTTTAGAGACACTCTAGATGAAAGAATTGAAATTTTAACAGAGCTTACTACATCAGGAACATACCAGGGTAAACGAACTATACCACAGGATAAGATTAAGTTTATGCTTGGTTTAAATAATTTTACTAATTCTAATGTTGATCCATATAGCCGCAAGAATAGTGAGGAAATCCTTCAGTCTCTATTGACCATGGGAAAGAAGGATGGTTCGTTTCATGATGACTTCTTTAAAGATGGTGAATTAAGGCTAGATCTTCCTCTATTAGACTTACCTTCTGCAGGATCTAATTTAGGAGATGCTCAAAAAGCACAAGACAACTGGCTAATCCGTAACTTAAACTGGGCTGAACAACAACAAAGAGATTTTCATTTTTGGGATAACCAAACTCGTGGTAGTGGTTGGGAAATTGATGATCCCGATCCTGTTTTTCCTCAAATACTTAATGACAATCTTACTTTTTCAGATGCTATATCAATGGATGAGACATTTGAAATTATGATAGATAGACTCAATAAACTTATGGGTAATCAAACAGGATATATTGATAAAAATATTAAATCTATAAGAGATTTAGAAGCATCGGATATTAAAAAAGAAGGTGCGGGTCTTACCCAAGAAGGTCCGTTAGCAAAATTCTTTGGTTCTGAAAAACCTTTAACAAGTGGGGAATCTCAAATACCAAATTTTAAAACTGGTATTAGTGAAAGAGTAAGTGTTAGAAGAGGAGACGGTACAAAAGTTTCTATAAAAGATGGAAAATTAGTTAAAGACGAGTTTAAGGTTGGTGATGATTTAGCTTCAGAAAACTTATCATCTGTGATAAAGGAAAACGTTAACTTTATTGAAGAAACTACTGGTGGTAAAGTATTTGGTTCTAGTCAACTTGCAGCTATGGGTGTACCTACTATACCTGGTGACTATGATGTTTTAATAACAGAAGGCGATATGCTTAAAAATGTTATACCTAATGAAGCAATTAACACGGATAATGTTGATTTAAATTCAGAATATGCTCAAAAACTTAAAATTGATGGGCAGGATACAGATTTTATGATAATTAAAAATGGTTCAGATGGTTTAGTTCAACCTAAATATAGAGGTGTAAATCGTCCTTCTGTTGAAGAAGAATTGTTTAGACAGTTTTTTCCAGAAGAATATGCTAAGGCTACAAAAAATAAAGCAGATGAGGTTATAGATGTTATAGCTGACAAGAGTAACTATGTCTCAAAAAGCGTAAAATTAAAAATACCATTAACAGCAGAAGAGCTTATAGCTGGTGTAGACCCAGAAATAAAAACTATTTTAGATGCATTTACTGCTGGGTCAAGTAGAACAGGAAGTAAAGCAAAACACACTCTAAAATCAGAAGCTGTTTTGTTATTTGCAAATCCAGAAAAAATTATAAAAGCTCAAGAACTACATATAAAATCTCTAGCTGGACCAGATGCAAAAGTTGCTCCTGACTTTATAGAATTTTTTGGAAGAAAGGATGAAGATAGGGTAGATCTAAACTTAGACTTTTTAATTAATAGATTGGGGTATACAGATGATGCTTTTATTCAAGGAGAAACGTCATTAGATATTGCAAAAGATCCTGTTCGAATGCAGGCATTTTTAAATGATTGGTATATAAACAATACTACTACAACTAGACAAATAAAGCTAGAACGTGTTATAGACGTTGTTGCATCAAGAGTAAAGTCTGGTGAAAGTTTTAGTGTTACTAACCAAAATATTATTGATGCTTTAACTGAATGGACTATGGAAGGAGGAGGGGGCAGCGCATCTGGAGCAGGTTTAAATGTAGGTGTGGGTATTGGAGATACAGCATGGGGCTGGATTACTGGTTTTGCACAATATAAGTTTCCAGAGTCTGGTATTACGTCACCTCAAGCTTTAGTAAAAAATATTAAGTCAAAAACTAACTTTGGAACTGAAATTCCTGGAAATCTCAAAGATAAAGTAGATGCTATAAACAAAAAATACGGGACTGATGGTGTAGGTCAAAGATATAAAACTATAGGTGATTTAATGCAAAATTCAATGCTTGACTTTACCTCAAGTGATGCACGACAGAGAGAATGGGTTAAGTGGTACGCAGAGATTGGTGAAGCATTGAATACACCTTTTATAAGATCAAAAGTCACAGATAATAACACGTTTGGAAATTTAGAATTTGCTGGTACTACTAACCAATGGGAAACTCTAGGTCGGTCTATTGGTTTTAGTTTTGTAGAAGATATTGAGTCAATAAAAAGTTTATGGGATAGAAAAAGGGCATTAAAAAAAGGAAATACTAAAAGTTTTGCTATTAATACAAAACAAGATTTTTATAAGATAAAAAATATTTTTGACTTAAATCAAAAAGAACTTGAAGATGCACGTAGAGCAATCTTAAATGCGCGAGAAAAAACAAATGTTGAGTTCATTAAATCTGTAAATAAAGTAGCACGTTTAAATGCATCTGATTCTGTAAAGAAGGTAAAAGAGGCATACTCTGAGATGATTAAATTTGCTAATAAGATGGAAAGTCAGAATGAGAAAATAGAGCGAATATATGAACAAGCTAAAAAACAAGATGAGGGAAGAAAGAAATTTAAGTATACGTTAAAACCTTGGGTGCAATTGGCAATAGTTACATTAGGTACAGCAGCTGCTACAACATCTCCTTATTGGATGCAAGAAATGATAGATTATATTGATGAAGATGGAGATGGTATAATAGGGACAGAAAGAAGTGGTAGAAGAAAACCAATGGATAAATCTATAGAAGTTGAATTGACACCTGAAGAAGTAGAAAAATATAAAGCTGGTGGCTACATAGTAGAAGAGATTGACTAAACATATAATGTTTAAAAAGTAAACTAAAAATTAGTATATTATACATAAGTAATTAAATTATGGCAAAGAAAAAATATAGAATAAGTAAACCTAATGTGTTAGGTGGATCTGTATCTTCAAATAAAAATACAATTCCTGTTATGGCTAATGGTGGACAAGCTGCTACAGATCAAGATCAAATGCAAGCATTTATGCTTTCTGTATATAATTTATTCAAAGAAGGTATGACAGAAGAAGATGTTGAACTTCAGTTAACATCTCAAAATATACCATATGATTTTGTTCAAAAAGCAATTACTACTGTAAAAAACTATATGGAAAGTATAGGGGAGATAAATGATCCTGTTGCTCCTAATACTAATTTTTCTGGTATTGAAACTCCTGAACCTTCTGAAGAAGAATCTGCACTTAAACAAAATAATGATCAGTTAATGGCATCTTATGGTGAACAATCTCAGAAAGCTGCATTAGAAGAAGATGAAGATGATTTAATTTTTCAAGATAATCCCTATATGAAAAAGGGTGGAAAAGTATCTAGAAAAAAGTTTATGAAAAATATACTTAAAAGATTTGAAGAAGGTGGTGCAGAAAGCCCTGTTTTAAAATCAGGATCTAAAAAGGATACATTAGAAAAAGATGTAGAAAAAGCTACTAAAGGTTTTACATCTGCAGTACAAGGCAAAGCTAAAGAAGCTTTATCTAAAGAAATATATAAACTTTCAGAGCAGTCGGGAGATCCTAAACTTCAACAAATGCTCATGTCAGATGATCAACAACAACAGCCTATGCAACCTATGGCTAGAGAAGGTATGATGGTAAATGGTGACGATGAACTTTTGTTATATGGATCTAAAAAAACGCAACCTGTTGACTTTATTGAAGGTAATACTGACTTAGGAGTGTCTTATGGTTCACAAACAACACAACCTATTGATGGGTTTGAGGAAAATACAGATTTAGGAATTCCCTACGGTTCTCAAACAACTACGCCAGTTGATGGATTTGAAGATAATACAGATCTTAAATATGGTTATGGAGGTATGCAACCTATGGCTAGAGAGGGTATGCAGTATGGAGAGAAGGGTGTTGAAATGCGTAAGCAAATTAAAAATAATCCTAAGAAGGGTCAGCATTTAGCTTCTTTTTTAATGAATAATCCTATTCCAACTGAAGAAGAGGAAGTAAATATAAAAATAGATCCTGAGTATGGTGATGTTGTTTATAAAGATAAATATGTTAACATGCCTTATCAATCTTATGGACTTAGAGATTTACTTTTTCCAGCTAATAGATCTCTTGGTTATAGACCAAAGTATTATGTAGATCGAAGTTTAGGAAAACCTGTAGCTAGAGATGTATATGGTAGAACTTTATTTGGTGGTAAAAAATATATTGATTACTATGAAATGCCTGATGAAGATTTTGATCCAGAAATATTAAGAAGAAAAGATATTAATAAAAGAGCTAGAGAAGGTAACAGAGCTATTCGGAGAACACTTCGTGGTAAGGGCCCAATTGCAGATGCATTAGATAAAGTTTTAAACCGTGATGATGCTGGTAATGATATGGGTGTTGATGCAACTGAAGAAGTTGTAAATGAAACACCATCTTATACAAGAAGAGAGCTAAGGGATATGCGAAGAAAGTTAAATCCTAATCCTCTTAAAACAAAGTTGAATGAAATTTATTATAATAATAGTTTTAACAAACCTGTTGATGCAGTAAGAAATATATTTGGTTTTGAAGAGGGTGGTCAAACTTTAGATGCATATGCTTTAGGTGGATTTGATCCTACATCTATGTTTCAAATTAGGCAGAATATAGATGACGAAGTTAATAGACAATTGGATGATCCTAATTTCTATGAGAATAATCAAAAGATTATAGATGAAACTTTTGAAGGTCCTCAGCCTTATGAAGAGTATGAAGATAATATGGAAGGTCCTCCAATGCTAGATAAGAAAAAGAAAAAAATCATTGGTATAGAAAATAAAGATAAGATGGGTATAATGGGAGGTCAAGAATTTTTAAATCCATTTAATGCTACATCTAATAGAGTTTTAGGGGGTCTTGAAAATGTACAGTCTAGTAAAGCTGCTAATAAAACTATAGTAAATTCAACTGATCCAATGAACATGTATAAAGCTGAAACTAGGGGGGATAAAGGTGACTTTGATATTTATGGTAACTTTAGACCAGATGAACAAGGTTTTATAGGTAGTACTAATAACCCTGGAATGACTATGAGTAAGTATGGAGGTCCTACTTATCAAAAAGGAGCTATAGTAGAAATGGATGCTAATGAGTTACAACAGTTTATGGAAGCTGGTGGTCAAATAGAATTTTTATAATATGAAGTATAAAGTAAGAATAAAGAATACCCCAATGCAAAAAGCTCGTGAGGGCATGCAAGTAGATTATGGATTAGATAATCCTGTTACTGCCATGGGTGGTGGAGATTCAAGAACTTCTAAATCAGACTATGCTACTACAAGAAGTATAACGGGTGTTCCAAGAAATGAAGCTAATCTAGAAGCTGAAGGAGGAGAAACTGTCTATGGCGATCTCAATGGAGATGGCATGCCAGAACAAAATACTATTAAAGGGCCAAGGCATTCAAAAGGTGGAGTACCATTAAATTTACCTGAAGGTACATTTATATTTAGTGATACTAAGTCAATGAGAATTAAAGATTGTGAAATCTTACAAATGTTTAATAAGCCTTGTGATAAAAAGTCATACACTCCTGCTACTCTAGCAAAAGTTTTTGATCTTAATGCATATAGAGAAATCTTACAAGATCCTGATTCAGATAAGTTAGATGTAAGAACTGCAGAAAGAATGTTAAAGAACTATACTATTAAATTAGGAGCTTTGGCATTAGCTCAAGAGTCTTTAAAAGGATTTCCTCAAGGTATTCCTGCAGTAGCAGAATCTTATATTCAGGCAGCTGGAATTAATCCCGATGAGATAATGCCTCCAAAAGAAATGGTACAGCTTAAAGATTCTCTTGAAAAAGAAGTTACACAACAACAACAACCTCAAGCAAATCCTGAAATGATGGCTAGAGCTCAAGAGATGAATCAAGGTAATCCAATAGCTGCTCCTACAAGTCCTCAACAACAAGGACAGCAAATGATGCCACCTCAAATGCAACAGCCTCAAGAAATGTTAGGACAACCTATGCCTGGCATGATGCCTCCGCAAGAACAAATGATGGCAATGGGAGGTGCACCTATGATGGATGCAAATCCTCCATCTAATAAGTATAAACTTTATGATGCAGAAGGTAGAGTAACTGGAACTGTACCGAGTGGTCAAGATTATTTAGATTCACACCCTGACTATAAAGTAGGTAAATCAGGTGCTATATATACAGCAGAAGGAGATCTTGCAGGAAAAGGATTTGGTGAGTTTTATAAAGCTCCAGATCATATACCATTTTCTCAAATGGGAAGCAGAACTTTTGGACCTGATGAAATGCGCTATGGAGGATTACATAGATTTATGGATGGTGGTGATGAGCCTATAAATCCTGCAGGAACTAGAGATTTTACCACACACTTTAATAATGTTTCTCAACCTATAATGAGAGAACAACCTGTTTATGATCCAGCTACAGATCCTAAACTTACTAAAAACTATATGACCGATAGACAAGGCAACATAACTGGACAAGCATATGTACCTGCTGGACAAACTTATAATAGTAGACAATTAAATAGACAGTTTAAAAGAGGTAAGGTTCAAGGTGAGTCTTTTTATGATGGTGAATATGCATATGGTGGTGAACCTTGTCCTGAAGGATATAGAAAAGATGCTTTAGGTAACTGTGTAGATAATACAGGAGATAATTATACACCTCCTTCTGTACCTGAATATCCTGATTTTAGCAATTGGGATAATATAAGTCCTATGGAACAAAGAGCAATTCAGTTACAAATGGAATCACTTCCTGAATCTTTTGATCCTATGGATATAGAAATGTATGGAATTAAAAAAGCTAAACCTGGTGATGTTCCAAATATTGGAGGTGGACAAAGAATGGTTCGTAATACTGAATTTGAATTTCCACAAAGACCTTACGATGAAGATACTC
>Ga0255046_10000345_pt1 | contig 12476 bp, 11 predicted proteins | sample BC1_12_27_MG_FD_183632 | JGI IMG/M metagenome (GOLD analysis project Ga0255046, IMG submission 183632) | Seawater microbial communities from Strait of Georgia, British Columbia, Canada - BC1_12_27 | ecosystem: Environmental > Aquatic > Marine > Strait | place: Canada: British Columbia...
TAATCTTACGGAGGTTTTATATTGTGACTGATATACTTATATTGTTACGTTTTATTTTGTTGGCAATCAGCACATTGTTGTTGATTATTGTTCTGATAAAATTAAAAGCAAATGGGAATTCAGGAGTCGAGCAGGCAGTTCGAGAGGAGCTGCGTTTCGGTCGCGAAGAATCAGCCCAGACTGCGAGGGATCTCAGAGAAGAAGTCTCTGCAGGTCAGAAGTTATCCATGGATACGATGGTAAGAACTATCGGCGAAATGAGCAAATCACAAAATGACCAACTCGAATCAATCGCCAGACTAATCCAGGAACTGACTGAGTCTAACAGGACTGGAATCGAAAAACTGCGAAGCACTATTGACGCACAACTAAAGCATCTTCAGGAGAGTAATGAGAAGAAACTTGATCAGATGCGAGAGACAGTTGACGAGAAACTGCAAAGTACGCTTGAAAAACGACTCGGCGAATCCTTCAAGCTTGTTAGCGAACGCCTTGAGGCTGTACAGCATGGCCTTGGAGAGATGCAGAATTTGGCCACGGGAGTTGGTGATCTGAAGAGGGTGCTCACCAACGTTAAAGCGCGTGGTACCTGGGGAGAAGTTCAACTAGGCGCACTTTTAGAGCAAATTTTAACCCCGGATCAATACGACAAAAACGTACGTACCCGAGCAAATTCTCAGGAAAGTGTTGAATACGCCATTCGGCTGCCCGGTCGTGACGACGATCCAGGATCTTGCGTCTGGATGCCGATCGACTCAAAGTTCCCTCAGGAAGACTATCTGAGGCTTGTGGAGGCCGCCGATGCTGCTGACATGGATGCTGTGCAAAAAGCGACTGCGGCACTCCTCCGCTCGGTTCACAGCTCTGCTAAAGAAATCCAAGATAAGTATCTAAATCCTCCGGAAACTACAGACTTTGCAATTATGTTTATGCCCACGGAGGGACTTTATGCGGAAGTCCTTCGCCAACCGGGTCAAGTCGAAAAGATTCAGCAGGATTACCGTATTGTTGTTGCCGGGCCAACCACGCTTTCGGCAATCCTGAGCAGTTTGCGCATAGGTTTTCGTACATTGGCCATTGAGAAGCGATCGAGTGAGGTCTGGAAAGTTCTTGCAGCAGTCAAGACGGAATTTGGAAAATTCGGCGATGTTCTATCAAAGGTAAAAAGGCAGTTGAATACGGCCTCTAATACCATAGAACAGACCGGGATGCGAACTCGAGCAATGGAACGTAAACTGCGTGCTGTGGAGGAGCTGCCTACAGAAGAGACGGCGGAAATCCTGGAATTGCCTGATCCCGGGATAGAGTAGTCTCTTAATGATAAATTTTGTGTATTTTGTTACAAAACTTTTTTCATCGTCTTGTTCAGGTTAGGATATTGATAAGATTTTGTTCTACAATCAATTCGGTAAAGATTTATAAATTAGGATTATTAACGGTACAACGACACTCAAAATAAACAGCAATCCTTCATATGAGATCCAGGCTTCATATGGGGTTTTTCCTTTTCTGCGTGCGTTGACATATTCAGACAAAAAACCCAAGCCCATCACAAGCCAGAGTGTTAATATAGCAATCACTATTGTAGGCGTGTTCATATCTCAATTTGTTCCTGTATTACTAAAGCCCGGACAAACAATCTTTGAGGATTCGTAAATTATACAAGCAAACTCAACGCTTGCATGAAGTTGAGTTTTCATGGTCGTTGATAATACAATGAAATTGAAAGATATTCAAGGGCTTTATGTATTCGTTTTAATTTGAAATTACAAATAGAGACTCTTTTAAAAAACATCCAGGCAAGATGACCGTTCAAAAAAGATTGTCCATGTTGAAATCTGTCCGGAAACAAGGTAACCTAAAGAGGATAATTCAGGTTACCCCCTACTTGCCTGATCAGAAAGAAGGTAGAGAATGATAACAATTCATATAGGTTCTCCCCATCTTTTTCGTGTGCCGCCTGAAAAACAGAGCGATGAAATGCTCAACAGTTTTGTTGAGGATGAAACCGAAGAGAAATCGTCGGAGAAAGAGGAATATATTTTTTGTCGCCAATGCCGTAACGTGATAACGAGTCCGGATGAATGCATAGAAGTCAAGGGGTCGCACCAGCATACCTTTGCCAACCCACACGGAATTGTATTTGAAATAGGGTGTTTTAGAACCGTTCAGGGGTGTGGCCATGCGGGCCCGGCCTCGACAGAATTTAGCTGGTTTCCAGGCTTTAGTTGGAGAATTGCTGTTTGCATCAAGTGCCTTGCGCACCTGGGATGGCTTTTTGCTTTACAGGATAATGACAGTTTTCACGGGCTGATCCTGGATCGTCTTGTTACCCAATAAACGTCTTGGAATTTCTACAACTTGGCGAAATTACAAGTTTCTTAATGGCAACATGCTTGTGCCATCGGAAAGGAAGAATGAAATACTGGAATATTGGGGTGAGAGCGGAAATAAGCGAGCGATTTGCTTACAATCCCGATCGAACCCTGGATGAGATAAGGCCGCATTATGGTTTTGACGTATCCTGTCAGGGTACCGTGCCTGATCCAATTTCTCCCTTGATATCAAAATATAACTGAATGATAATCGAATCGATAGAGTTTATTCGGGAAACAAACGTTTAATATCCTGTTCTGTGGCTTTGCAGACGCCTCTTTCAGTTATAAAACCAGTGACAAGTTTTGCTGGAGTAACATCAAAAGCAAAGTTGGCTGCAGGACTGTCTGCAGGAGTAACCAGAACATTTTTTATTGTGTCCTGTTCCAGGCCTTGTACATACTTTATTTCATCAGGATCGCGTTCCTCAATGGGTATTTCCTTAATACCGTCTCTCAGATTCCAGTCAAAGGTGCTGGATGGAAGGGCAACGTAGAAAGGAATGTTGTTGTCCTTTGCCGCAAGAGCCTTAAGGTAAGTTCCGATTTTGTTGGCCACATCGCCGGTATATGTAGTTCTGTCAGTTCCGACGATTACCATGTCAACCATGCCGTGCTGCATGAGGTGGCCGCCGGCATTGTCTGTGATAACCGTGTGTTTGATTCCATGTTTGCCAAGCTCCCAGGCCGTGAGTCGTGCTCCCTGGTTGAGGGGCCTGGTTTCGTCCACCCATACATGAACATCTATGCCTTTATCAAAAGCAGTATAGATAGGGGCTGTGGCTGTGCCATATTCGATGCAGGCCAGCCATCCGGCGTTGCAATGGGTCAGGAAGTTAACGGTTTCGCCGCTTTTTTGGTGGCTGATATTTTCAATTAGCGGCAGGCCGTGCCGGCCGATCATGCGGCAATTTTCCGCTTCGGCCTCAGCAATTTTGTCAGCCTCCTTGCGTGCGGCAACGATTCTTTTCGAAGCGTCTGCAACACTTAGCACTTCAGGCAACACCTTATCTACCGCCCAGGCCAGATTTACTGCTGTTGGCCTTGCTGCTTTTAAACGTTGACATTCTTTTGACAGGTAATATGTATTAGGAGTCCCATCCGGGGCATTTATGGCCGCAATAAATACGCCGTACGCAGCTGTTACTCCGATAAGCGGTGCGCCCCTGACATACATCTCTTTGATAGCCATGATAACATCATCAACGGTTTCAAGATCGGCAACAACAAACTCATGGGGCAGAAGCCGCTGGTCAATGACCTTTACGGTTTTTAAATCCTTATCCAGCCATATTGGGCGGATGTCTTTTCCGTCTACTTTCATTGTTCAACCTTTTTTGGTATTTAAATTTCACACTATCGAAAAAAGTCTTTTGCGAGCGACATTGAGTTCCGCCCTGGCGGAAGAAACGGAATCATCCGGTGGTTTACTGAAATTGTGACGGCAAGCGATTCAATCGGAACATATTTATGGGAACTGCTATAACATATTTTTATAACATTATAAAGCCGGTTACCCGGAAAACAAATTCTCTTTTATTGTTTGGACAACAGTGAATTAAAGCCTTCCCTCTTGACTGACGGCAACCATATATATATAGAACAAAACAGTAATCTTGGCTAATGTTGTGCTATTCGCTGCCCACATCAAATTTAAAGGAGGAATATATGTTTAAAAAGATTATCTTGGCAATAACAATAGGGTGCTTTTTAGTGTCTTTAACATTCATGTCCTCCGGGAAAGCGTTAGGAGCTGAGAAGCCGTTTAAGTTTGGATTGCTTTTAGTCGGCCCCTATAATGATCACGGGTGGAGCCAGGCACACTTTGAAGCCGGGAAATATGTTGAGAAGATGATTCCCGGTACCAAAATGATATATATCGACAAGGTTAACCCGGCCGATCGCCCTGGAGTTACAATTCCCCAACTTGTGGACGATATGGTGGAAAAAGGGGCCAAGTTGATCATTGCAAATTCAGATGATATGAAAGACGGAGCCAGAGAAGCTGCTCGCATGCACTCTGGAATACATTTTATTCATATTTCTGGCGATGATGTTCTGACGGGAAAAGCTCCAAAGAACTTTAGCAACCTGATGGGACGAATGGAATATGGAAAAATGATGGCTGGATTTGCTGCTGCAATGACCACAAAAACTGGTAAAATAGGGTACCTTGGTCCCCTTGTGAATGAAGAAACACGGCGATTGGCTGCATCGTGTTATCTGGGAGCAAAATATGCCTGGGAAAAAGTTCTTAAAAAAGATCCTGCAAAGTTGAAATTTCAGGTAACGTGGATAGGCTTTTGGTTTAACATACCTGGTGTGACTGCAGATCCCACTCAGGTTGCCCATAACTTTTTCAACACCGGATATGATGTTGTTCTTTCTGGAATAGATACTACGGAAGCTGTTGTTGTTGCGATGCAAAAACGGCAGGAAGGGAAAGATGTCTGGGCAGTTCCATATGATTATATCGGAGCATGCAAAGGGGGTTCTGATGTATGCTTGGGAGTTCCATATTTCAACTGGGGGCCGGGATATGTTGATTTTATTAAAGCATCAATGTCCGGAAAATGGAAATCCAGATGGGTTTGGATGGGGCCGGACTGGAAGGACATCAACAATCCTGATACCAGCACTGTCGGGTTTATGACCGGATCTGCACTATCATCACAAGCCAAAGCTGCTCTGGATACATTTATCAAGGATCTCGGCAAGGGCCAAGTAGAACTGTTTAAAGGACCTCTTTACTATCAGGATGGCAGTGTATTCCTTAAAAAAGGTATGGTTGCAACAGACACGAAGGTTTGGTACATGAAACAGCTCTTAAAAGGGATGGCCGGGCAAAGCGGCGCCAAATAGTTTCCATCCGGAAATGGCTCTTTTCCAAAGGTCTCACATTATGTGCGCCGCAACGGAAACCATTGTACCTGCTCCGTGAAATGCAACACATATTTAACGTGGGCGGTCGTGCTTGTCGAAAAATCAACTCATTTCTGAATAGAAAACGGTTTCGTGTCCATTTGAAATATAGGTGAATTGCGGATGGGCACTCTATCAGTTCCCATAAATAGTTTCCTTCAATTAATGTTGGATATTTGCTGATATGTGGATAGAGCTTCGGGACATCCACAAATATTACGGAGCAGTAAAAGCCAATTGCGGTGTGAACCTTTCTGTTGTGCCGGGCACTATCCATGGTGTTCTCGGCGAGAACGGAGCGGGAAAAAGCACATTAATGAAAATTCTGGCAGGTTATAGCCAGAGAACCCGAGGCACCATTTTAGTTGATGATTCCCCTGTGAACTACAAAACTCCTGCCCAAGCTTCTGAGCTGGGTATCGGCATGCTCTATCAAGACCCTCTCGATTTTCCCTTCATGTCGGTTCTGGACAACTTCATGCTGGGGCAAAATGCAGGCATTGTAAATAAGAATAAAGCGTTTAGAAAGATATTTGAAGAAATTGCAGATTCTTTCAACTTTTTTCTTTACCATGATGCCTTAGTTAAAAGCCTTACCATAGGCGAAAGACAACAGCTTGAAATCCTGAGGCTTATGGCCCTGGGTATTCAGGTCTTGGTTCTTGACGAACCAACCACCGGCATATCCAGTTTGCAGAAGGAGATTCTTTTTCAAGCCTTGAGGCAACTCGCTTCTGAGGGTAAAAGTGTAATATTGGTGTCTCACAAGCTGGAAGATGTGGAAGCATTGTGCGACAAAATCACAGTACTACGCCATGGAGCTGTAACCGGAGAAATGGACAGCCCTTTTGACACAAACACCTTGCTGGAAATGATGTTCGGCAAACTGCCCGTACCTTCGTCACGAACAAGTATAAAGACCGGGGAAAAGGTCCTTGAAATGGATCGGATATCTGCCTCAGGTGGCCGTACAGGTCTTAGAAAATGCAGTGTAACCATCTGCCAGGGAGAGGTGGTCGGGCTGGCCGGACTCGAAGGGAGTGGCCAGGGAGTTTTTCTCAGGATCGCCGCAGGGCTAAAGCAGCCATCCAAAGGGTCATTGCATCTTCAAGGCATGAAAATGAATGGCAAGGATCACCATACTTTCAAAAACCAGGGAGTAACGTACCTGCCTGCCTCTCGTCTTGAAGAGGGATTAATATCCGGATTGAACATTGCGGAACATTTTTTACTTCAGGACAAACAAAAAAGGTTTTTTCTGGAAAGTCAAGACGCGTTTCAAAAAGCAGAAAAAAGCATTGATAAATTTCGGATCAAAGGAGAACCTGAATTTCTGGTAGATTCTCTGTCCGGTGGGAACCAGCAACGACTGCTCCTTTCTTTCCTTCCTGATGACCCTGTGCTGCTCCTGCTGGAAAATCCCACCAGAGGGTTAGACATGGAATCTGCGCACCAGGTTTGGCAGTACCTCCATCAGTATTGTGCACACGACACATGTATTGTCTTTTCATCTTCAGAACTTGATGAAATCTTAATGGTTGCAGATCGAGTGCTGGTCTTTTTTAATGGAGCAATTATTAAAGAAACAAGGACAGGCCAAACTGATGTCCATGAACTTGGCCGGGCTATAGCAGGTAAAACTTAAACCGAAAAACTGCATAATATATTTTATTACCAGTGAGCGGATTGACTTTAACCTTTTGTTCCCCGGAACTTATTGAGAAGATACAATTACGAGACGTATAATTTAATGGGAATAATTTTTCGATATTTATTTGAAGGCATGCTTACGCTGTTGGCAGTGTTTTTTTTCACCACAGTGATTCTCCTTATGGCCGGTGCGCCGCCTTTTGTCGCCTATTATCATATTTTTAAAGGGGCATTGGGATCATGGATTAAGTTTGCACATGTTATTAAAGTTTGGATACCCCTTACGCTTTGTGCCAGCGGCCTCTTATACACATTCAGAATCAATCTCTGGAATATCGGTGTTGAAGGGCAGGTAATGATGGGTGCAGTTTTAACTACAGCAATACTTCGGCTTGGCGTAGCAAAGAACATGCCGATATTTTTTGTTGGACTGTCGTTTATAGCCGGTGTTACAGGTGGTGCTATATGGGCACTAATTGCAGGATATTTAAAAACAAAAGGGGGAGTACATGAAATTTTTGCCGGGCTGGGGCTTAACTTTGTTGCTCAGGGAATCATTCTCTGGTTGATATTCGGGCCCTGGCGACGTCCAGGAGTCGCTTCCATGAGCGGAACAGAACAATTTCCCCATGAGCTATGGCTACCCGCCCTTCCAGCCTTACGACTTTCACCTGTGGGGCTGGGTTTTGCTTTGACGGCATTGGTTATAACGGCCCTGATACTGCGACATACTCATATGGGTTTGAGTCTGAAAGCAATAGGGAATAATCAGGATGCGGCATATTTATTCGGCCTGAAACCCGACAGATATATGATAATTGCCATGATTTTCGCCGGTGGGTTTGCCGGGCTAGCCGGGAGCGTACAGGTTACAGGTGTGTACCATCGCCTTTTACCGGCCATTTCCAGCAACTATGGATATCTGGCCCTTCTTGTAGTAATGCTTGCAAACTACAATATATGGATAACGCCTGCTGTGGCATTCTTTTTTGCTTGCCTGAACGTCGGCAGTATTCAACTTCCCATGATGCTCGAAATAGATTCGTCGTTGAGCGGAGTTGTCCAGGGATCATTGGTTCTGGCAACGCTGGCAGTGTATGCATGGCGTTTTCGGCCATCTGGGGTTGGAGAATAACAACTATAGCAGTTTTAATTTCTCATAAAGAATTTATTTAGTTTAAATGGATGATCTGAATTTAACAATATTGTTTGCCGGTGTTGTGGCCGGTGCAGCGCCCATAGTACTGGCGGCACTCGGAGAAACGATAACAGAAAAGGCTGGTATTATAAACCTCTCCTTGGACGGGACCATATTATTGAGTGCCATGGTCGCTTTTGTCGTTGCATTTCAAACCAAAAACATATTAATGGGCTTTGTTTCAGCTGCAGTCGTGGGAGCATTTGTTGCTGCTATTGTTGCTTTTTTCAGCATCTACCTTCAACAATCACAGTTAGCTGTGGGATTTGTTTTAACGCTCATGACCCGTGACCTTGCATATTTTCTAGGTAATAATTACTCCCGTCTGCAAGGGCCGCAAGTTGTTCCACAACCGATTCCGTTATTAAAAAACATACCGTTTATTGGCCAGGTGTTTTTTGAGCATAACCTGCCGGTATATTTCAGCCTGGCCATGATTGCATTTTGTTGGTGGTATGTGTATAGAACCCCGCTTGGTTTGCAGCTTAGGTCAGTGGGTGAGCACCCAGGCGCATCATATGCCAGAGGGATAAATCCTCGGAAGTTGCAGATGTTTTATTCAGTTTGCGGCGGGTTGCTGGTAGGACTTGCCGGAGCAACGTTTTCACTATCCGTTAAACCGGGATGGGGCCGTCCCCAAGGGGCTGAGGGAACCGGGTGGATTGCGCTGGCACTGGTTATTTTTGGAGGATGGAATCCGATAAAGGCTGCTATGGGTGCCTATCTTTTTTCATTTTTGCAGGTTATCGGAATATATTGCCAGGAATGGTTGCCGTCAATTCCTGCCCAGGTTTTTCAGGTTGCGCCGTTTCCATTGATGATTTTTACTCTTTTAGCCATGTCTCTTGCCCAAAAAGAGTCTGTGATAATCTGGGCAAAAGATAAAGCCAGGATAAAATCGATACTGGCATTTCTTTCTGGGACTGTTCCAACGTCCCTTGGAAAGCCTTACCAGCCGGAATGATTTGAGATATTGTATTATTGACGATGTTTTCTAAGTATAATACCTAATTTGCTCAAACAGCTTCCCGATCTATACGGAATCATCCGGTGGTTTACTGAAATTGTGACGGCAAGCGATTCAATCGGAACATATTTATAGGAACTGCTATTAAATCTGCAAGAGCAGTTTATGCAGGCTTTAACTAACAAGGGGAATAAAAATTATGCTAAAAGTTGGGATTATAGGAGGTTCTGGCCTGGATGATCCGAAATTGCTTGGCAATGCAGAGAGCATACGTGTAGACACTCCTTATGGAAAGCCGTCTTCAGCGCTGTCTGTCGGCAAGATTAGTGGTGTTGATGTTGTACTTCTCGCAAGGCATGGAAAAAAGCATCAGTTGAGCCCAACTCAGGTCAATTACAGGGCCAACATTTTTGCTATGAAAGACCAGGGCGTGACTCACATTGTTGCGACAACTGCCTGTGGCAGTCTTAAAGAGGAGATAGACAGAGGGCACTTTGTGATTGTTGACCAGTTCATTGATTTTACAAAGCACAGAAAAATAACGTTTCATGATTCCTTTGAAAACGGGGCTGTGCATACGCCTATGGCTGAGCCTTTTGACATTGAACTGAGAAAGACACTTCATAAAGCAACAAAAAAGTTGGGCTATGTAGCCCATTTTGGCGGAACTGTGATAACAATCGAGGGGCCGAGGTTTTCAACTAAAGCAGAGTCACTAATGTTTAGGATGTGGGGAGGGGATGTCATTAATATGTCGGTTGCTCCTGAGGCGATTTTGGCAAACGAAGCTAAGATACCGTATGCTGCTGTTGCCATGTCAACCGACTATGACTGCTGGAAAGAAGATGAGGAGCCGGTTTCATGGGAAGAAATTTTGGAGGTGTTCAACCAGAATGCTGATCGAGTTAAAAAGCTTCTGATACATGTTGTTTCAATGATAAAGTGAGGGAATTAATATGGATATAAAAAACAAGATCAGGACTGTGCCGCACTGGCCGATTGAAGGCGTGATGTTCAGGGATATTACAACACTTTTGCAGGATCCCGAGGCGTTCAGAGAGACTTGTGATATGCTGTATGAGCGTTACAAGGAAGTGGAGATTGACAAAATAGTCGCAATTGATGCAAGAGGGTTCATTTTCGGTGCGGTGCTGGCCTATAAACTTAATATTGGATTTGTTCCTGTAAGGAAAGCAGGAAAGTTACCGTATAACACTATCAGCGAGTCATATACACTTGAATATGGCGAGAATGTTGTTGAGATGCATAAAGATTCGATTGAAAAGGATGAGAAGATTCTAGTTGTGGACGATCTGATAGCAACTGGCGGCACTATTTCCGCAGCAACAAAGCTGGTTGAAAGACTGGGGGGCGAAATCGTTGAGTGTGTTTTTATTGTCGAACTCCCCGATCTAAAGGGCAGGGAAAAGATAAAAAAATATAAAATATTTACTTTAACAGAATTTGAAGGAGAATAATGTTGAATAAGCGCTGCAAGAGTTTGAAGTGAAATAAAGTTTAAAGTGAGCTAAAGCTCGCCCTGGTGTGACTCGTTATATATATTGATGGCCCATGCATTATTTCAAACCTTACTTTTTAAGTATAGAGTATTGGTGATCGGTCTGGGCCAGGGTTAAGGAATTCTGTCAATTATATAAAACCAGCGGAGCAACCTGCCCGCTCGTGCCTTGCAATGGCAGGCGGGAGCAACTCCATAACTTTAGGCATTTCTAACTTGTCCGGTTTGCAGGAGAGCAGCCTGAACTGTTTGAGCCCGAAGGACGAGTTCTCAGGCTGCCCGGAGCGAGCCTTAGAATCACCGAAAGACGCACTGTGCGCGGGAGAAGGGAACCGATTAGCGGCCTGCATAGATTGACTCCCTGAACGGATACGATACTGGCGGAATAGTCAAGTGTCACGATTTTAAATAGTTTCCGATTATTGGATTGAGCTTTTCCTTTATTTCATCTGTGATAAGATCTTCTCTTGTGATAATCGCATTTTCTAGCGCCTTGCTACAATCACAACTTTTTTTCTCCGGCATTTTCAGAATAGTATTTCTAATTATTTTTTTTGCATTTTCAGAATTCTTTATTAAATTTTCAAAAACCATTTCTATATCAACCTCACGGTATTCGTTATGCCAGCAATCATAATCTGTAACAAGAGCAACAGTGCTGTAACAGATTTCCGCCTCCCTGGCTAATTTTGCCTCGGGTAAATTTGTCATGCCGATAACATCAAAGCTGAATTTTCTGAAAAAATTTGATTCTGCCCTGCTGGAAAAGTGTGGGCCTTCGATACAAACATATGTGCCGCCATTCACTGCTTCGATCTCTAACTCCATACAAACATTGTAAACTATGTTCTTCAATGATGCACAGATAGGGTCGGCAAAATTGACATGAGCAACAATTCCGTTACCAAAAAAAGTTGACACTCTTTTTCTAGTTCTATCAAAAAACTGATCTGGCAGGACTATATTTAATGGTTCAATTTCTTCTTTCAAGCTCCCCACTGCGCTCACAGATAAAATAGTTTCAACACCCAATTTTTTTAAAGCAAATATATTTGCCCGGTAATTTATTTCAGATGGCAATAATATATGTCCTTCTCCATGTCTTGACAGAAATGCTACTTTGATGTCTTTTAATTTTCCGGCTATTATTTTTGAAGAAGGCGAACCAAAAGGTGTATTAACCTTAATTTCTTCTCTGTTAGTGAGATCCTCAATTTCATCAACTCCTGTTCCTCCAATTATCCCGCATCTAATATCTTTCATTTCGAACTCCTGTAGTTATATTACTTAAATGTCTCGGAATTTCTACAATTCACTGAAATATATATTACTTATTACCTGATTTTGCAAGTGTCGAGTTTGCCGCATATGCAAGACGCAGGGCATGCAGCTGTAGTGTACTACCGCAAACGCCCTGCAACACAGCAGATGCGGTGAAGTCGGGACTCCAGGAGGGCAGACAATTTTGAAGTAAAAATGGCTATGATTGTTATTAGATATAAATATTGCAAAATACTGAGATTTTTGACTTCCCTTTGACACGTAAGCCGCTTTCCTATATAGTAAATTAATAAAAGTTTTCACTCCGTTTTTTGCTTTCGGATTAACCCAAATATTTCAAGAAAAATATCGATAGTTTTCTATATCCCTTCTGCATTAAGGAAGAATTATGATGAAATCACCTGTAATCAAAACAGCTCTTCCGGGTCCAAGAGCGCGCAAACTAATAAAGCAGGATAGTACTTATGTTTCGCCTTCCTATACACGTTATTATCCGCTTGTCGTCGAAAAAGCTCGAGGTCTTTGGGTTCACGACGTAGACGGTAACGTATTTCTTGATTTTAC
>Ga0255046_10000346_pt1 | contig 12474 bp, 8 predicted proteins | sample BC1_12_27_MG_FD_183632 | JGI IMG/M metagenome (GOLD analysis project Ga0255046, IMG submission 183632) | Seawater microbial communities from Strait of Georgia, British Columbia, Canada - BC1_12_27 | ecosystem: Environmental > Aquatic > Marine > Strait | place: Canada: British Columbia...
GGTTGGTTGAAAAGAAGGGTTACGAGTTACGGGTTGCGAGTTGCGGGGTACGGGTTGCGGGTATTCCGAACTTTCATCTAACCCGCACCGCGTAACACGAAACGCGCAACGCGTAATCCGCACCGCGTAACGCGTAACGCGCAACACGATTGAAGGAGATAATAGGAAAAATGCCGAAGCGAGGAAAAAAGTATATTGAATCGCAAAAATCCATAAGCACCGGGTTGTCCAGCGGTTTTGACGATGCTGTGAAAATGGCCCTGGAATCATCTTTTGTCAAATTTGACGAGACGGTTGATGTCGCTGTTCGTCTGGGCGTGGATCCCAGGCATGCGGACCAGATGGTGCGTGGAAGTGTAATTCTGCCCAATGGAACCGGAAAAGAGGTCAAAATCCTCGTTTTTGCCAAAGGCGAAAAAGAAAAGGAAGCGCTTGATGCAGGTGCGGACTTTGTTGGAAATGATGACCTGGTTGAAAAAATCAAAGGAGGGTGGTTTGGTTTTGACAAGGCGATTGCCACGCCCGATATGATGGGTACTGTCGGGAAAATTGGAAAATTGCTGGGGCCTCGAGGGTTGATGCCCAATGCCAAAACCGGAACCGTTACCTTTGAGATTGCCAGGGCGGTTGATGAGCTTAAGTCCGGCAAGATTGATTTTAGGGTCGAGAAAGCCGGTATTGTTCACGCCCCCATGGGAAAAGTTTCTTTTGGAGTTGAAAAAATCATCCAGAATATTTCTGCATTTTTAGAAACCATCTTGCGTCTCAAACCGGCTTCGAGCAAAGGAGCTTATCTGAGAGGGATCTCTTTGTCTACGACGATGGGACCTGGAATCAAAATTGATACCGCGACTGTAAAGGATTTGATTAAATAGCTCTGGTGCCATCAGGTGCTCTGATGTTTGAATCCGCCGGTTGAACTCATCATGAGATGAATACATCACAGGAGACGAATCAATTCACTGCAGGCTTCCGGATAGTTTTGCTGACAACGTTATCGGTCGGTCTTGATTTCAGCTTACGGCCCTTGTGTGCCTTGCCTCGAGATTTGCCGATAGCCTTGCCGTGAACATTATCTGAAAACTCGTAGTAACAGCCGTAACGGCTTGTTGTGTAAAGAATCCAACGAAAAATCATTCTGTCAAAGACCGTAGGTTCACATAATGGCTGAAAGCGATTGTGTTTAATCGGCATTGCCGGCCTACCGAGGCAGATATGTGATTGTGCTTTAAAAGACCTGATGTATGTAAGGTCGCAATCGCAAATCAGGCTTAGCCAGTTTTCTCCGGTATTTTGTCAGATCAGGAAAGGAGGTGACGTTAAAATTGAGGATAGAAGAAAAGCAACAAATTGCTGAAGATTTACGTGACAGGTTGTCTAAATCCGCCATCGTCGTTTTAACCGATTACAAGGGGCTGGATGTTGCCGCGATGAATGATTTGCGGCGCAGGCTCCGGGCGGAAGGGATTGAATATCAAGTCGTGAAAAACACGCTTCTCATCCGGGCTGCGGAAGACAACGATATCGCTTTGATCAAGGACTATTTTAAGGGCCCCAGCGCCATTGCGCTTAGCTACGACGACCCGATTGCACCGGCGAAAGTTTTATCTGAGTTTGCTAAGGAAAATAAAAAACTTGAAATTAAAGCCGGCGTTATGAACGGCCAGGTGCTCGACGCGAATGCCATCAAAGCACTTGCGAAACTGCCGTCCAGAGAAGTATTGCTGGGTCAGTTTCTTTCAGCGTTAAACGCAATCCCGACATCTTTTGTCAGGACCATCGCTGAAATTCCCAGGAGCTTTGTGAGTGTGTTGGCGGCGATCAGGGATCAAAAGGAGGCCGCCTGACGAATGGTCTTTTTAATCATTACGTAAATAGCTAGCAACCAAAATTAAAATTCACTGGAGGAAAAAAATGGCGAACGCAGATATTACAAAAGAAGACGTTATTGAATTTATTGCGAACATGTCGGTTCTGGACTTGTCAGAACTGATAAAGGAAATGGAAGAAAAATTTGGTGTTTCAGCCGCTGCACCGGTAGCCATGATGGCGGCCGGTCCCGGGGCCGGCGGCGGAGCTGAGGAAGCCGAAGAACAGACTGAATTTGACGTTATCCTGACAGCTTTCGGCGACAAGAAAATCCAGGTTATTAAAGAAGTCCGGGCAATTACAGGCTTGGGCCTCAAGGATGCCAAGGAACTCGTTGACGGTGCACCCAAACCCGTTAAAGAGGGCGTAGCTAAAGAAGAAGCTGAAAAGGTTAAGGCCCAGCTGGAAGAGGCCGGCGCCCAAGTAGAAGTAAAATAACAAAATGTCAGTTGCTGGTTGTCAGTTGCCAGTTGTTCCTCTTTAGGCACAACCACTGCAAATAAGACCAATTGGATTTCAATCGGCTTTTTGCAGGGTCAACTGATTACCAGCAGCTGAAGCTAGAGCTATTATTTTGGTTCTCTTCAGAGTCCGTTCGTACAATATGATTAAAGTCTAGTTCATTCTTGGCTTTTTCTTTACGCACCAACGGACAACTGACAATTAACAACATATAAAAATGGGAGATGCCATGTCTGATAGGCTTTTGGCAAATAAGCGCATACGGAAGAATTTCGGCAAGATAAAAAAGATTGTCGACATACCAGACCTGATCGGGATGCAGCGAGAATCATTTCAACGGTTTTTGCAGATGGACATCGCTCCTGAGAAACGCAAAGAAATCGGTTTACAGGCTGTTTTCAAATCCGTGTTTCCGATCAAAGATTTCACCGGGAGCGCATCCCTTGAGTTTGTCTCCTACCGCTTTGGTGAGGTTAAACACAGTATCGAAGAGTGCATCCACAGGGGGATGACCTATGAGATACCTGTTCGTATCACGGCCAGACTGGTGGTCTATGACATTGATATTGATACCGGTGTTTCCAACATACGGGATATAAAGGAACAGGAGATTTATTTCGGCACGATTCCCTTGATGACGGATAAGGGAACCTTTATCATCAACGGGACCGAACGCGTGGTGGTCAGTCAGTTACACCGTTCATCGGGTGTGTTTTTCGACCACGACAAGGGTAAATCCCACTCCAGCGGAAAGATCATTTACAGTTCACGCATTATACCGGTGCGCGGTTCTTGGATCGATATGGAAATCGACCCCAAGGACATTGTTTACATCCGCATTGACCGGCGACGGAAATTTCCCATCACCATCCTTTTCAAGGCGTTTGGTTACACGTCTGAAGATCTTCTATCCTATTTTTATAAATCAGAAAAAATCATCGTACGCAGTAAAAAATTCTACAAGGAGTTCAATCCGGATTTCCTAAGGGGGCAGCGAGCGAGCAAGGATGTCAAGGACCCTGAAACCGGTGATGTTCTTGTGAAAAAGGGCCGGGTTTTTGCTCAACGTGCCATCAAGCGCCTGAAAGCAGCAAACGCAGATATGATTCCGATCAATGCGGAGGAAGTTATTGAAAGGGCTTTTGCCGTCGCTATTACGGATCCCGAGAGTGGCGAGGTTCTGTTTAAAGCCAATGACACCATTGATGAAGAAGTCATGGAGAAGCTTAGCGAGGCCGGTATCAATGAATTTGAGCTGCTCTTTATCGATGGCGTCACTGCGGGTCATTCAATTCGCAAAACCCTTCAGGTTGACAAAGTGGAGGGCAAAGAAGAAGCATTAATTGAAATTTATCGCCGCCTCAGGCCCGGTAATCCCGCAACCCCTGAAGTGGCTCAGGATTTCATCGATAACCTGTTTTTTAAGTCTACCTACTATGACCTTTCCGGCGTGGGTCGATTGAAAATAAACCAGCGGCTGGGCATCAGCAGTGAAATCCATTTAAATATTCTCCGTAAAGAGGATATTTTGTTGACTTCCAAGGCGCTGATTGAACTGAGAGATACCCAGGGTGTCGTTGACGATATTGACCACCTCGGAAATCGCCGGGTGCGGGCTGTGGGCGAACTTCTGGAAAACCAGTATCGTATCGGACTGGTTCGCATGGAGCGTGCCATCAAAGAGCGCATGAGCCTGCAGGAAGTGGATGCACTTATGCCCCATGACCTGGTGAATCCGAAACCGGTTTCGGCGGTCGTCAAAGAATTTTTTGGAACCAGCCAGTTGTCGCAATTTATGGACCAGACCAACCCTCTTTCAGAGACGACCCATAAAAGACGGCTGAGTGCTCTGGGCCCCGGTGGGCTTACGCGGGAACGAGCCGGCTTTGAGGTTCGGGATGTTCATCCGTCGCATTACGGGCGAATCTGTCCGATTGAAACTCCGGAAGGCCCCAATATCGGCCTGATTGTATCGCTGAGCACCTATGCCCGTGTAAACGACTATGGCTTTATTGAAACCCCCTACCGGGCGGTTGAAAAAGCCAAGGTTTCGCACGAGGTTAAATTTCTGGACGCGTTTGAAGAAAAGGAGCAGCCGATTGCCCAGGCGAACGCACCGATAAATGATAAAGGCAAATACGTCAATCCCCTGGTAACCGCGAGAGTTGCCGGTGAGCTTACGATGGTCAAACGTGAAGACATTGAGCTGATGGATATATCCCCGATTCAACTGGTCAGTGTTTCGGCATCCTTGATTCCCTTTCTTGAAAATGATGACGCCAACCGCGCGTTGATGGGTTCCAACATGCAACGTCAAGCGGTGCCGCTGTTGATGAACAAGGCACCGCTGATTGGTACGGGCATCGAAGAAGTGGTGGCCAAAGACTCCGGCGTGGCCAAAGTGGCCCAACGTGACGGCGTGGTGGTGGATGTTGACGCCAGTCGCATCGTCCTGCAGCACGATCCTTCTGATGATCCCAATGAAAAAGATGTGTCCATTTATAACCTTTCAAAATTTATCCGGTCCAACCAGAATACCTGTTTTAACCACCGTCCGATTGTCAAAAAAGGACAGGGGGTAACCGCCGGGCAGATTATCGCCGACGGGCCAGCCACCGAACAGGGGGAACTGGCGCTTGGCAAGAATGTAACCGCGGCTTTTATGCCGTGGGGCGGTTACAATTTTGAGGATTCAATTCTGGTTAGCGAAAGACTCGTCAGGGACGGTGTCTATACTTCGGTGCATATCGAAGAATTTGAAGTAGTTGCCAGGGATACCAAACTTGGTAAGGAGGAAATCACCAGAGATATTCCCAATGTTGGAGAGGAAGCCCTAAAGGATCTGGATGAAAGTGGAATTATTCGCCTGGGTGCGGAAGTCAAACCGGGAGATATTCTGGTCGGCAAGATTACGCCCAAGGGGGAAACCCAGCTTTCTCCGGAAGAAAAACTGCTGCGTGCCATTTTCGGGGAAAAAGCCGGGGATGTTAAAGATACCTCTTTGCGGGTGCCTCCGGGCGTGCAGGGTATTGTCATCGATGCCAAAGTCTTCTCCAGAAGAGGGATTGAAAAAGACGACCGCTCGCGTTTCATCGAAGATGAGGAAATCGCAATGCTGGAAAATGATCGTGACGATGAACTTAAGGTGGTTGCCGATGTCGTCAGATCCCAGCTTGAAGATTTGCTGGTTGGTAAAAAAGTTTATGCGGCTTTAATGAAAGGCAAAAAAGTTCTTCTCGCCAACGGGGCCAAAATTGATGCCCCAACCCTGGCGAAGATGCCGATCGTTCAACTTGAAGGTATCGTTTTAAAGGATCCCAAAATAACCCAGCAGGTGCATGAGATCCTTGAACGTTATCGAGACCAGGGTGAACTGTGTCGGCTGGCCTTTGAACAACAGCTGGGACGTTATGAAAAAGGCGATGACCTGCCGCCCGGTGTAATCAAAATGGTCAAAGTCTATGTGGCGGTGAAACGCAAACTTTCCGTGGGCGATAAAATGGCCGGTCGTCATGGCAATAAGGGCGTCGTTTCAAGGGTTCTTCCCATTGAGGATTTGCCTTATTTCGAAGACGGCCAGGCGGTCGATATGGTGTTAAACCCGCTCGGCGTGCCTTCGCGTATGAACGTCGGCCAGATCTTGGAAATCCATCTGGGGCGGGCTGCCAAGGGCCTGGGTGACCAGCTGAACGTGCTGCTTGCCGAGCAGAAAACCAAAGCATTGAGGGAAAAACTGAAGAAAATATTCACGAATCCGGCCGACAAGAAGAATATCGGTGCAATGAAAGATGAAGAATTGATCAAATTTGCATCATATTACAAAGGCGGTGTCCACATGGCAACGCCGGTTTTTGACGGCGCCAAAGAGGATGAAATAAAAGAGCTGCTGCAAGAGGCCGGTTTGGACACCACCGGGCAGACCACCCTTTATGACGGTCGCACTGGAAATCCCTTCGACGAGAAGATTACCGTCGGAACAATGTACGTGATGAAATTGCATCATTTGGTTGACGATAAAATTCATGCCCGTTCCATTGGGCCCTATTCGCTGGTGACCCAACAGCCTCTGGGTGGTAAGGCCCAATTTGGCGGACAACGCCTCGGGGAAATGGAGGTTTGGGCCATGGAAGCCTATGGTGCGGCTTTTGCCCTGCAGGAGTTTTTAACTGTCAAATCAGATGATATGGCCGGCCGGACCCGCATGTATGAGAAAATCGTCAAGGGTCAAAATGTGTTGGAGCCTGGCATCCCAGAGTCTTTCAGAGTTATGACCAAAGAATTGCAGGCCCTGGGCCTTGACATTTCCCTGCTGGAAGGCACGGAATAGGATTGATGAATTTCAAGAGCTGAATACATCCAGTTTCTGTTTTTTTCATGATGTAATAAATTCAATTACAATCAAACCCAAAATAGGAATAAACCATGGAAACTCTTTATGATTTCTTTGCTAAACCAACGGATCCTAAACGGTATAGTGCTATTCGAATTGCGCTGGCATCACCGGAACAAATTCGGAAATGGTCCCATGGAGAGATTAAAAAACCGGAAACCATTAATTATCGTACGTTTAAACCGGAGCGTGATGGGCTTTTCTGTGCAAAGATTTTCGGTCCCACCAAAGACTATGAGTGTAACTGTGGTAAATACAAACGCATGAAGCACCGGGGCGTTATCTGTGAAAAATGCGGCGTTGAGGTTATCCAATCAAAGGTGCGCAGAGAGCGCATGGCCCACATCGAATTGGCCACGCCGGTTTCGCACATTTGGTTTTTGAAGAGCCTGCCCAGCAAGATCGGCAATTTGCTTGATCTGACGCTAAAAAACATGGAAAAAGTGCTTTATTTTGACAGCTACATCGTGCTCGATCCCAAGGACACCCCCCTGACGAAAGGGCAGTTGCTGTCGGATGATCAATACATGGAGGCCCTGGAAACCTACGGCTCGAAATTTGAGGCCGGGATCGGAGCTGAGGCCGTTAAGGCTTTGCTGGAAAGCATAAACCTGGATGAGTTGTATGACGAGCTTCGCATCGATATTCGTGAAACGGGATCGGTTGCCAAACGGCAAAAACTGGCCAAGCGGCTTAAGATTGTCGATGCTTTCAAAAAATCCGGCGTTAATCCGGTCTGGATGATCATGGATGTGATACCGGTACTGCCGCCGGATCTTCGGCCCCTGGTGCCGCTCGAAGGCGGGCGCTTTGCCACATCTGATCTGAATGATCTCTATCGGCGGGTCATCAACCGTAACAATCGTTTAAAAAGGCTGATCGATTTAAAAGCGCCGGATATTATCGTGCGCAACGAAAAGCGAATGCTGCAGGAATCAGTGGATGTCCTGTTTGACAACGGTCGCCACGGTCGCGTCATTACCGGAACCAACAAGCGACCCCTGAAATCGCTCAGCGATACCCTGAAGGGCAAGCAGGGACGGTTTCGCCAGAACCTGCTGGGAAAACGGGTCGATTATTCCGGTCGTACCGTTATTACGGTGGGGCCGGACCTGCGGCTTCATCAGTGTGGCTTGCCGAAAAAAATGGCGTTGGAGTTGTTCAAACCGTTTGTTTATTACCGACTCGAGCAAAAGGGTCTGGTATCCACCGTCAAGAGTGCCAAGAAAATGGTGGAGCGTGAAGTCCCTGAAGTCTGGGACACCCTGGACGAAGTCGTAAAAGAATATCCTGTCCTTCTGAACCGGGCTCCGACCCTGCACCGGCTGGGAATCCAGGCCTTTGAACCGATTCTGATCGAGGGCAAGGCCCTGCAGCTGCATCCCCTTGTCTGCACGGCATTCAATGCCGATTTTGACGGTGACCAGATGGCGGTGCATATTCCGCTGTCCGTGGAGGCCCAAATCGAAGCCCGGGTGCTGATGTTGTCCAGCAATAACATCCTTTCGCCGGCCAACGGCAGCCCCATCATCGTTCCGAGCCAGGATATCGTGCTGGGCATTTACTACATGACCCGTGCCATTCCCGGCAGTAAAGGGGCGGGACAGATTTTTGCAAATCCGGCGGAGGTCCGAATTGCATATGATTCAGGTGCGGTCGCGCTGCATGCCGGCATCACCATGCGCATGCAGGGCAAACGTCATGAAACAACCGTCGGCCGGGTGTTGCTGTGGGAAATCATACCCAAGGTCGACATCATGCAGATGCGCCACATCCGGGTATCCGCTGAAGAAGAGGCCCAACAGATTATGGATCGTCTCGACGCTAAAGAGGCTTTCCTGGACCTGGTGCATGAATGTTCCCAGGCCGCTGACAAAGACGATGACGGTCTGATCGGTCAGCTCACCTTTAACGAATTCAAGGGTGTTTTTGGTTGCTCGGATGCCGATGTCGACACCCTTTATTCGCTGAACCCCGGAGAGCACAGCAAAAATGTCCTGTATGCCGATGGAAGTTATCATCTCTTTGAGGCAGTGGAGAAACAACCGGCGATACCGTTTGATATCGTCAATCATGTCATGAACAAAAAAACCCTGCTTGAACTGGTGGACTATGTCTACCGTAACCTTGGGCCCAAAGCCACGGTCATTCTATCGGACCGGTTAAAAGACCTGGGCTATAAATATTCAACCCAGGGCGGGCTGTCCATATCCATTGACGCCATGATCACACCGGAAAGCAAGCAGTCCATCCTGAAAAAAGCTGAAAAACAGGTGGGCGAAATAGGCCGCCAGTACACCGAGGGGCTCATTACCCAGGGAGAGAAGTACAACAAGGTGGTGGACATTTGGGCCAAAGCGACCGATGATGTGGCCAACGAAATGATGGAAGCCATGAAAATAGCCCCGACAGCAAGCAAAAAGGGCCAGCCGCTGAAGGATAAAAAAGGTAAACAGGTAGTTGAAGAAAGCTTCAACCCTATTTACATGATGGCCGATTCCGGTGCCAGGGGAAGCAAGGACCAGATGCGTCAGTTGGCCGGCATGCGCGGATTGATGGCCAAGCCCTCCGGAGAGATCATCGAAACCCCCATTGTTGCCAACTTCCGCGAAGGGCTGTCCGTGTTGCAGTACTTTATTTCGACCCACGGGGCCCGCAAGGGATTGGCCGATACCGCCCTGAAAACAGCGAACTCGGGCTACCTGACCCGGCGTTTGGCGGATGTTGCCCAGGACTGTGTGGTACTCGAAGATGATTGTGGTACCATGATGGGGGTTGATGTCGAACCCTTGATGGAGGGCGGTGAAATTATTCAGCGCCTGGGTGAACGCGTCCTGGGGCGTGTGGCTGTCGAAGATATTGTCGACCCTTTCACCGAAGAGGTTTTCTGCCACAGTGGGCAGGAGATCAACGAACAGGTGGTGGACCAAATTGAAGAGACCGGTCTGACCAATCTCAAAATCCGTTCGGTTTTGACCTGCAGGGCAAGAAGCGGAGTGTGCGCCAAGTGCTACGGTCGGGATTTGTCACACGGCCGGCGGGTGGAAAAGGGACAGGCTGTCGGAATTCTTGCCGCCCAGTCCATCGGTGAGCCCGGTACCCAGCTGACCATGAGGACCTTTCACATTGGCGGTACCGCCAGTCGGCGGGTCGAACAGGCTGACATTCGGGCCAGGGTCAACGGTAATATTAAATTCGTGGATCTGACGGTGGCCAAAAATTCCGAGAAGCAATTTGTCGTCATGAACCGGCGCGGCGGTAAATTTACCATTTTAAGTGACGGCGGACGCGAACTGGAAAGCTTTCCGGTAATTTATGGCGCTCACCTGCATGTTAAAGACAATCAGAAAGTGAAAGCCGGCGATCTGTTGGCGACCTGGGATCCGTTTACCACGCCGATCCTGTCTGAAGTGGGCGGTGGCGTTAAATTTGGCGATATTGCTATTGGCAAGACAATGCAGGAGAAAGTGGACCCCGTTACCGGTAAGTCCAGCCACACGATTATTGAATCGAAAAGTGCCGAAGAGCGCCCCCGAATTTCCATCAAAGACAAGGACGGCAAGACGGCCAAACTTCCGGGGTCCACCGGAGTGGCCCGCTACATCCTTCCGATCAATGCAATTTTACTGGTTGAAGAAGGACATACCGTCAAGGCCGGTGACGTCGTAGCCAAATTACCCCGGGCCACCACCAAGACCAAGGACATTACCGGCGGTCTGCCGCGGGTGGCGGAACTGTTTGAAGTCCGCAAGCCCAAAGAGATTGCGGTGCTCAGCCAGATCGACGGCTATGTTTCGATTGCCAAAAGCACCAAGAAAGGCAAACAGAAAGTGACGGTAACGCCGGTGGATGTCGGTGAAAAGAAAGAATATCTCATTCCCCGGGGCAAACATATCAATGTCTATGAAGGGGATTATATCAGAGCCGGTGAGCCCCTCATCGGCGGTTCGGCAATACCTCAGGATATTCTCAGCATCAAGGGGGAAGTTGCCCTGGCACGATACCTGGTAGATGAAGTTCAGGAAGTCTACCGCCTGCAGGGCGTGAGGATAAACGACAAGCACATTGAGGTAATCGTACGTCAGATGATGCGGCGCGTCAAAGTCACCACCGTGGGTGATACGAATTTTATCATGGAAGAACAAGTCGATAAAATCAAATTTGAAGAAGCCAACCGCGCGGTTGTCGAAGGGGGTGGCGAGCCGGCGGTGGCTGAATCCCTGATTCTTGGAATTACCAAAGCATCATTGAGTACCGATAGTTTTATTTCTGCGGCCTCATTTCAGGAGACGACCAAAGTGCTCACTGATGCCAGCATTGCCGGATCCGTTGATGGCCTCCGGGGTTTGAAGGAAAATGTCATCATGGGCCGCTTGATCCCGGCTGGAACCGGCATGGCGGCATATGATGAGATTGACGTTGAGGTTCCCCAATCCTCCTGATGGATGCCCGGCGGAGGCACAGATATTATGATTTTTTATTCGAAAGGCGGCAGCGGGATGGCCGGCCGGCCGGAAACGCTAAAAAATCATTAAAATCATAATATAATGCTTGACATTATTACGGTTCATGTATACATACGACATTTTGTTACACCATGAATTCTTGACCGGGTTCACCCGGAAAATGAGGAGAATATGCCGACCATTAATCAGTTAATCCGAAAAGGCCGGAAACGGATAAAATCTAAATCCAATACCCCGGCACTCAAGGGGGCGCCCCAGAAAAGGGGGGTTTGTACCCGTGTGTATACGTCAACTCCAAAGAAGCCGAATTCCGCCTTGCGGAAAGTCGCCCGTGTCCGGCTAACGACCGGTATCGAAGTGACTGCCTATATCCCCGGCATCGGGCACAACCTTCAGGAGCATTCGGTGGTGCTGGTTCGCGGCGGCCGGGTTAAGGACCTGCCGGGCGTGAGGTATCATATTGTCCGGGGAACGCTGGACACTTTAGGTGTGGAAGACCGCAAGCAGGGGCGCTCCAAATACGGTGCCAAGCGACCCAAATAGAGGGATGTTAATCGTTATTTGTTATTTGTTAATCGAAGTGTCATACCCCAGATTATCAGGTAAATTCAAAAGCGGCTTTCTATCAGATTTCAGAAACCAATAACCAATAACAAAATACGGGACATGTATGCCAAGACGAAGAGAAGTGCCAGAACGACCGGTTATATCTGATCCGAAATACGACAGTAAACTGGTCTCAAAATTCATAAATTGCGTCATGCGAGACGGCAAAAAAAGTACGGCCGAGTCGATTTTCTATAATGCCTTTGGCGTTATGGAAGAAAAGTCCAAAGAATCACCGCTGAAACTTTTTGAAAAGGCGGTTGAAAATGTGCGGCCGATGATCGAAGTAAAATCCAGACGGGTTGGTGGTTCAACCTACCAGGTTCCCACTGAAATTCGCCCGTCACGGCGAACCGCGCTAGGTATCAGGTGGATCATCGGATACGCGCGCCAGAGACCCGAAAAGGGCATGGCCAATAAGCTTGCAGCAGAACTGATGGATGCCGCCAACAACCGGGGCGCATCGGTTAAGAAAAGGGAAGATACCCACAAAATGGCGGAGGCCAACAAAGCGTTTGCCCACTTCCGCTGGTAGGGCGGGTTTAAAAATATTAAGTGATTACTATTATAGGGCATGCATTTCAATTAGATGCCCTATGTATTTCTCAAAGGGGAGGACGGTAACATGTCGAAGGCAAAGTTTGAGCGGACCAAGCCGCATGTCAACGTAGGAACAATCGG
>Ga0255046_10000347_pt1 | contig 12451 bp, 11 predicted proteins | sample BC1_12_27_MG_FD_183632 | JGI IMG/M metagenome (GOLD analysis project Ga0255046, IMG submission 183632) | Seawater microbial communities from Strait of Georgia, British Columbia, Canada - BC1_12_27 | ecosystem: Environmental > Aquatic > Marine > Strait | place: Canada: British Columbia...
TAGACTTTGATATCGATTTAAGCGTCATTTTCGGGGAATGTGAGCACGAAACGCTCATTAAAAGCTTTGAGGGTAGTGGATATAAGCTTGATAAGGTTTTGTTGAATGACAAAACAAATACCCCTTTAAACGTTCAATTTCGCCCTCATACTTCTGAATTGAAAGGAAGCCCTAATATAGACGTTTATTTCTGGTTGAAGAGAGGAAATGTCTTTTATCACACGTATGACGTTGAGAAGGAAGGAAAGAAGATTCCTAAAGAATACGTTTTTAAGGGAATAGAAATCCGTCCAGAGATAGGATTGGACTTCTTCGCTTCTGATAAAGTCGTTAATAATATAATAACCAAAATTCCTGAAGGCAGGGAAAATATCACAGAAAAAGGCGTTTGGTCGCTGGACATCTTCGGTGATCACTCAGGGAATAAGTTTTACGCGCCTTATGCTTATGGGTATTGTTTAGACGTTTGGTATTACAATTGGCGTTTCAGGAAGTTCCATAATAAACAATCAAAAACAGAGTGGTGGAAACGAGTTAAGAGTTGTAAGGATTTATGAGCTACTTCAACTTCAAAAGAAAGAAACTAGCAACAGAAGTCTTAAAAATCTGTCATGAATGCGCAGAGAAGGCAGGAATAAGACATGCTATGTTTATCAATTATGGTCTTCTTTTAGGAATAATCAGAGAAAATGACTATATCCCTTGGGATAACGATGTTGATGTCTGTATCAAATCCGACCTCATAAGCGCAGCGCAAGAGATTAAGTACTACAAACTGCTCAAAAAAGCCACAAAGGGCGCACCGAAGGGTCTTTTTAGTGCTCGGGACAAGTGGTCAGTTGTGAAAGATCCTGAAGGATTCTCTGAGACTCTAATTAATTCTGAAAAATATGAATGGACAAGCGATTCGGTTACTAAGAAACAACCAAGAAAAGTACGGTTTACTTGGTTTAGTCTCAGAAAGAAGCCGGAATATCCGAAGTTTTGTCATTGGTTCATGTTTCCATGGAACGGATGTTATTGGCATACAAAAGCTGGTCAGTGGGTAAAAGACCGGAAGTTCTCTGTAAGACGATTTAAGTACGACAAGTCAGACCAAGCTATTTTAAAAGGCATTCCTGAAGATTTTCTCAAAGAACTAATCAAAATCAATTTTTATGGCCTTGACATACAAATCCCCCTAAAATATGGCTCTTGCCTCGATTTTATGTATCCCGGCTGGAGAGTTCCCCGCCAAAAAGGCGCAAGTTCCAAGAAGATTGTGTGCATTGCAAAGAAGTGGAATGACAGAAAGACCTGGAAAATGGTTCTTGCCTAACGTACCTTTTAAGTGTACGTAGCCCCCGGAAGATTGACATAGTTGCTAATTATGGTTAATATTGTATTATATACATTTATATAATACTAACCAAGGAGTAGCTATGGATAGAGTCGTTGCAGGTTCAAAAGACGACAAAAGATTCCACCCAGTTCCTCATTATGTTCAAGACAAACCCGCAGAAAAACCCCCAAAAGAAACCGTAAAGACAGTTTACCAAGAAGTTGAAAAAGAAATCGTAGTCCCAGACCCAAAGCTTGAAGACGAAAACGCTACTCTGAAGAAAGAAATTACCTCTTTAAAGCGGAAAAACACCGGTTTGGAAAAAAAGCTTGAAGATAAAGCAGCAGAGAAGCCGACTCGCAAGAAAGTCGTTCGTAGAAAGACATGAAAGAAAAGATAGTTTGTCCCAATGACGATTCTCATAAAGGATATGAGAAAATTCTTTTGGCGTATGAAGAGACAAATAAGCCCCCTGCTCGAATCTGGGTGCATTGTGATGATATGAAGTGTAAAAGGTGGTTTCAAATAGATTTTAACAAAAGAGGCGGGGCCGTACTGAAAGAAATGCCGAAAAAGTATCATTTTGACTTTAAAAAGGCACCCACTATAGTGAGGTCATAAATGTCCATTGCTCAACAAATAGAAGAAAAAAACACTGCAAGTCCTATATTAACCAAAACAACTCGAACAACAAGGGGTAGTGATTATCAAAAATATATCGAGCTTGAAAATACAAACAGGCATTGGACAGACGCAGATATGCGAAATCGAAATCGGTTATTTGAGAATTTACGAGCCTTTTTCGACATAGACGGGGGGGCGTGGGACAGGGAAGCCCTCAACGAGTTAAGAAGACAGGGTAGACATCCTGTCTCTTTTAATATTGCAGAGCAGAAACTTCGGACTTTAGCCGGAAGCATCCAATCAGAGAAATTTGATTATGAGTTCATGGCTACAAATCTTCGTGAATATCCTATTCTTCAAGCTATAAAGCATTGGTATTACTCAGATAAGGAACAGTATAACTATACTTATTCTGAGAACAAGACCCTTTTAAGAGGGCTGATTCAAGTCGGTGACGAGGAAATGGAAGTTAAGTATGACATTAGACCTACCGGTGCAATTGCTTTTTCCCCCAGACTTCCCGGGACGATTATTCAAGACCCGTTCTGGTTGTCAGATAACATAAAGGATTGGAAAAGAGCCATAAAACACTCTTGGATGACTGCGCGTCAGATACTTGACCACTATGAAATCAACGATCCACAACTTGAGCTTATTGCGAAGCAAGACGAACAATCAGGCGAAAGATATGAAAGGCGCGAGAACGTAGATGATTATGAACAAATGCCGGTTTATTATGGCTCTCAACTTCTCGTAGTCGAATATCGCTGGCTGGAACAAATAAAGACTACCCGGCTTTACGGTAGGCTTCCTAACAAAAAGACATTTCCTTTTCCGTTAGAGGCGAAAGAGGCTGAAGTAAAAAAGATAATGAAGCAGACCGGAATCGTTGCTGAAGATATTAAAGAATTACCTTACGAGGATGAGATTCTTAAATATACTGCTATCGCACCCCATGGAACAACCAGGACTTTAATTGATGGAAACGGTGTAAATCATCCGGTTCAATGCGGATTTATAGGATTTTTCCGATTTTCAGCCGCGAGGGAAATGGGCTTAAATAAAGGGGTTATGGAAAGCATTCTCGACATTCAAAGGACTTTGAATTATAGAGAAATGAAGAAGGATGATATTATAGCTGCTGCCGGGGTAGGGGCGATAGCCGTTAATAAAGAAGCGCTTGAAAACGGAAAACGTGATTTAGATGAGATAAAACAGAATAAGACTCGGCCTGATTATGTTTTAGGTGTGAATGGCGATCCAAATAAAATCTTCGGTACGTTTCCAATGGGGAAAGTCCCTGACTCAATATGGCAGGATATTTCAGGTTTAATTGATATGTTTGACCGGGTTTCGCCTGTAACACCCGCTTTAGAAGGATCTGCTTCTCAGGATGAATCCGGTGTCCTCTTCGAAATGAGACACGCAGTTACTAAATTGGGAACTTTAATTCTTTATGATAACTGGCAGAATCACTTAATGAACAAAGCAGAAGCGTGGTATAATCAGTCTCAGATTACTTATAAAGGAATTTATACCGAAGTTCCGCTCTACGACCAGCCCGGAACGATAGAATTTAACTCGCCAGAGTACGTAGATGGGCAGAAAGTCTATGTTAATTCAGTCGAAGACCTTCCAAGAGGAAGGGTGATAGTCTCTCTTTCGAATAACAGCCCGACTGAACAGATGTCTAAAAGGGCTATGCTTTTTGATATGTCGAAAATGCTCTCTGCTAATCCGGAAATGGCAAAACAACAGTTTAGAGTAGTAATGAATAAAATGATAGACACCCTCGAATTAACACCTCAAGAACGATCCCAATACAGAATGTTAGCTACAATTCAGGAACAGATAGATGTTATAGAACTTTACACTCAACGAGAGGCGCTGATAGCGAATATGCTTTCCTCAAAAGTAGGACAAGCTCAAGCTGCAGCGATGTTAGAATCCCTTCAAGGACAGATGAATCAGGCAATGCAACCACAAGGCGCACCACCACCTCAGATTGGGGAACCTCAACCAGTGCCGATTGAACAGGAACAGAGCACAGCTCCGGGCGCACCGGTTGACACATATCACGGAGAGTTTCAGCCGTAAGGCTTTTATAATAATCTTTAATGTGATCACGCTCTGCCAACAGAGTTGTGTGTCCAAACACAGAAGGGATCGAAAATGCAATTCCCAACAGAAGAAGCAAAACTGGTAGCCGCCAGCGAACTACCTGACACTCCCCCAAGGGGTGTTAATATAGACGACTGGATGGCAGAAATTGAAAAACAGCGGATAGAAATTGAATCTGCTGAAATTGTTCCTGAATCAGAAGAGAAACCACCGGACGGCCAACCGCCGGAGGGGACTCAAGAGACCCCACCTCCGAAAACTGAGGAAGAGGACATTGTAAGGTTCGAGCTTAAACGAGATGAATTACCAGACGAACTAAAAGGTTATAAAGATGGTGGTGAAATGGTAAAACAGCTCGGTCATGCTCGGAAGTATGCTAACACTGCAGAGCAGAGACTTGGCGAGTTTGCTACTGAAAACGCCAGTTTGAAAGAGCAACTAAAAGAAGTCGAAACTCTGAAAAACCAAGTAGCCGATTTGCAGAATGCCAGTAGACTCTTGGAAGCACAACCGAAAACAGCGGAAGTGCAAGCTAACTTAGATGAGGTTAATAGGTCGTTAGATTTGCTCGATGGTTTGGGTGATGACGATTATCTGACTGCAAAACAGGCGAAAAAAGTTCTCGGAAACGCAGTGGAACAAATTAACAAAGCTGCGAGTTCTATGAATCAGGTTAAGCAGGATTTTGTTACTTACAAAACTGAAAACGAAGCTAAGTATCAAACTCTTGAAACTGATTTTGGAACGATGAAATCCGAGAATGAAGAAACTAAGAGGAATACTCTTCTTAATGATCAAAAAAAAGCTGCTTTTGGTGGTTTGAGTGAACTACAGGATTTACACCCTGAACTGAAGACAGAAAAACCTTTAGTCAGTGAAACGGAAGACAGCGTGGAAAACGATGTGAGACGATTCGCAAACAAGTATCTTCTCGTTAAGACTGGTAATGGCAATCCAAGTTGGGATCAAAGGAATGCTGTTATTAATTCTTTTTTAAGAGGTGATGCTGAGACTAAAGCTTATTGTCAGCAGAATGGTATAACGCCTGAATCTGTAGGGACTTCTGAAGAAGAAATAGGAAGGTATGCGTTGATATCGAACATTGATGCAGTAATGAAAGGTTCTATTATTGATCCTTATACTGGTGAGAGAAAAGCCCTCATTAATCCTATAACCCAACAGCCGGTTAGTTTGCCAAGCTATGAAGCCGCTTATAATCATATCAGGAATGAAAGTGGGGTTGCTCAGAAAGAGTTGTTTGACAAGCTTGCAGAAGCCGAAAAAGCAGCTCAGAGAAACGTCGATGATGCTCTGAGTAAGAAAGACTTATCTTCAAAGACTCTGGGTAACAAGGGTGAAGCCGACCCGTCTAATATAGGGGAAGAAATGACCGAAGAACAGGCAACCGAAGTTTTTACCGATCCTGACATTGCAGAGAAGATTGAATTAAATGCAAGAGCGGGTAATCGGCATTGGTTCAACCTCTATAACAAGGCGATGAAAAGGCTTAAATATCCTGAGATAACACCCGAAGAACACTGGCTTCCTGAACGTGCTTAATTGTGAAAAGCGAACCTCCGAACGCATTAATTCATTAACTTAGGAGGATGTAATGGGTGTTGCCAATTATGGTAGTTTAGCCAATATGAATCCGCTTGCTGTAATTACCAAATACAGCACTGATTTAAGACGCGGGGCTATTCTTCGGGACATTTATACGAATGTCCAGGGAGAACATATTGTATATAAAGGGCAGCGACTTACCATTCCCAACGGTATTTATACTAAAATATCCGGTGCTGTACAGGCTGGCGCGAATAATATTCGTGTCGTTTTTAAGCTTCCTATACAGGCTAATATTTTACGTGGTAATGCTGTTGCAATGGGAACTGAAGTTGCGCCTATAATTCGAGCCGGGACTATTTATCGTAACAATTATCGTTTTGTTGCGCAGGATGTTCCTGGATATGGCGAAAATCGTCTTGATGCACAGCCTTATGGACTCTATCAAGAGCATGTACGAGACCTGTCACCTCATGCAAGAGCAGAGGAAGGTCTTGAAATAAGAATGGCTCTGGTTGAGACTTTTGGCTGGAACTTAATGGCAGGTTCTACTCAGCCTGTTTGTCCGGCCCAGTGGAACCGAAATGTTTTCGTTATAGGTACTACGATAGCTAATCAGCCTGCTTTTCATCCGGTTTGGGCGACTTATACTAACCGTATAGTCTCTGCAATCGATAGAGCGGCTGGTGGAAACGGAACCGGTAACAGTAATTTTGTCCAGACTGTAGGACAGATGCTTACCGGGAACACAATCGACACCATAGTAAGATGGGCTATACGCAGACGTATGACCCCGCTTACCATTAGCGGCAGAAGTGCTTATGTGTTGAGTATCAGTCAGTTAGGTGCTGCGCGATTCTCTGACCCTGCTTTTGTGGATAGTATGGGTGCAAGATGGACACCGCAGAACAGGCTTCCAGATCAGCAGAAACAGAACTGGATTGGATTGATAGGTAAATATATGAGTGCTGCAGAGGCAGATGTTTATTTTGTAGTTGACGAACGTCTTCCCACTCTGTTACCGTCTGGTTCGGCTGCACCGTTTGGTCTTACTGCAGGTTATGTATGGCCTACGGATAACGATCTGCGAAATCTTGACTTGGCTCTTGTTCGTGATGCGATGATTCTTCACGCTTCGGGTGCTATTGTCAATTTTGAGCCTGAAAAAATGCATATGATTCATCAGGATTGGGATTATGATGTACGGAATGGTGCTGGTTATGCCGGTGTTAGAGGCATACAACAGCTTCAGTTTGATATGTCACCTGTCGATCCTACTGGGGTCGCACGACAGTATTCCGGTTCTGCATTAATCATAGGTGGACGTTTAGAGCCGTAGTTTTTTATTAATATGTGAGCAGGGGAAACTCTGCTCACGAAAAACTTTTGGAGGAAAGTATGAATTTGTTTGAACAGCGAGAGAATATAAGACTTAAAAGAGACAGGGAACAGAAAAGAAGACAAGGGCATAATTTTATTCGAGTTATAAATACTGTTTACCCGAGATATGACCGGCTTCATTCTGTGGATGATGTTGAGCTTTATGAGGTTGAGGATGCAGAAAAAGGGGGGACAAAAGACGACTCAAGACCCTGTTGCCGAGCAATTGAATTTATACAAGACGAAATTACTTTAGATTGGGTAGCGGATGTTTTAGATACCGAGAGGAATCAATTCTTTTTAGCTCGACACCTTAATTTGGGGATTGAAATTGAAGACGCAAAAATGAGAGAGAAGATAGAAGCTCTTGTTGATAAAGAATATAAGGTTGAACTCACGAAAAAAGAAGAGAAGAAGCGTAAGGTTAGAGAGTTAAATCGTGAAATTCGAAAACTGGAAGACGAAGAGGCGAAAGATGAAAAGGAAAAGACTTCTATGAAAAACACCAACGGGGTTATCCGAGACAGAAAGGTCAAAGAGAAAAACCAAGAAGAGTCACTCAAAATACCCGGGAATACTGAAGAAGGGATCTAATGGGAACTACAAGTCAAGACTTAACATGGGTTGAACTTGAAGGGCATGGCTGGCAGAGAGAGGGGCCGAGAGGTACCCGGGCCATGTTTAATGAAGCTCACCGACTTTTACTCTATAATGAAGATGAGAACAATATTGTTTATGATCCTGCGATTGGGGATCTTCCGTTTTTAGAGACACAAAACAATATCTTTGCGTATGAAGCGCCTGCTGATTGCTGGCTCGTTAAAGGTGTTTTGGTAGACAGAGACCAATCTTTTGACAGCGAAGACATTCGAAGGGAAGATATAATTATCGCAGGGATAGAGTATTATCGGGTTTTAAATGTTAAAACAATGCAATCAAAACAGGGACAGCTTGCGAGGCTTATGTTTGTGAGTTTTAATCCAGGGGATACTGAAGAGATTTTCAAGCTTCTTTATTATAGAATGCCAATTCAGATTTTAAGCGACAACATTCAACACGAAATGCCCGGGACTACGGATGAAGATTATTTGATTCCCGCTACTGTTAAACTCATGGAAGGAATAGGACATGGGAATATAATTGAAGCCCGTCAATATATAACGAGAGAATTAAAGCCTCAGTTTCAAATAGAAGCTGACCGGGGAGAGCAGGGTGTTTCAAAATTTTGTGTTAAAAGAGCATTTTAGGGGGTTTTATGCCGTGTAAATTTGAAAGTTATTCCGATAGAACCAAAAGAAAAAAGAAAGGCGCACCTGCGCGTAAGAAGAAACGAGAGAAGATTGCAAAAGAAATATCTAAAAAGGGTATTTTTAAGCACATAAAATGAGTGAAGCAAGAGAAGCATTTCAGCCGAGGTCTAAAAAAGAAGACCAGAGTAATCAACCGACTACACAAACAGACTTCAGTAGTGGGATGATACGAAATGCGCCTCATGATGACATTCCAAAGAACTCAATTGCTAACCTTATAAACGCCCACGCATTCCCTACAGAAATTCAACCCCGTTTAGGTGCTCGATTCATAGACTTTACCGTTCCTGCGATTGAGGGTCGTATCGGGTACACTGCTTACAAGACTGGAAACGTCTTAACAGCGAACGCTGCCATTTTTACAAGAGCCGATGTGAGCAATTACTTTGTTTTTCCTAACGAAAGATATCACGAAGAATTTATAGGGTATATAAGTGAGACCAAGATGCGCACTCGGGCGACCGGGGACGTTAATTTAAGTTCAGGCTGCTGGATGCATGGTAGGTTTAATTTGTTTGAGTTTCACTATTCCGAACGGCGCGTAGTGATGCAGTGGGGACATGAAGTTTATATTGCAGAGATAGTTCAGGACAACACAGGGAAGGTTAGTTTAAGTACGTTAATAAAAGCACCGTGCATGTCATTTCACCAACCGGGGAACGTGCAGTCCGACTGGTCTGAAATGGATCAGTATGGGGTAATTTACAATTCAAGTGGGATTTTTTTACTTAATTTCGATACCAATCCACCTCTTTTGTTTAGAAAGAACAGCCCTATCCCCAGTGAATTAATCGACGATGTTCCTCGAACCACAAAGAGTAAGTTTAGATATGATGTTCTTTATAATATGAGCCGATTGGCAGAACAGGGAATACGGACTCGGACTACTGAAGGTGTTAAAATAATGCAGCAAAGTGGGCCGACTGCTATTTCAGAGGAAATAAACCCTGCGAGAGATAATTCAATAGTTTGGACTGAAGATAGAATTGATTCTGGGATTCGGACTAACGGAAGACTTCAAGGGGGAAGGCTTGCTGTCGCCCAACAGACACCTAACTATTGGGTAGGTCTAAATGATGCGACTTTCACCCTTGAAATTAATGATCAGTCTGAAATGTTCGTTTGTGATTATTCAATTGCTACCGGCGCTGCAGTCACAAGCATGGAAGAAGTTGCTGCTGAGACTCAGAGAGTTATAAGGTTAATATTTTACGCTGCTACGTGTGAGTATGATGAAGACCATTTTGTTTTCACTTCCGGCGAAGAAGATGGGAGCGAAATGGATTACGCCGACGAAGGGGTGGGTGGAACGCCTGTTGCTAACTTAATGAGAATTGTAGAAGGTGACGGGACTTTAAACAATTCAAATGTTTATGCTCAACCCCGTTCCGGTGGACTTTATTATGTTCCTTTAGTTAATTCTGTAGACGAAGAGTGGCATTGGACTCATTATGTTAAGTATCGGACACCAGACATAGGCCCGGATGGTGTTGAGCCACGGATAGGGCCGGATGGTGAGATTCTACCACCTTTAAGATTCACTTACGCTCTTGAAGTCAGGACGTGTGGGGCGTTTTATGCTCGTAGAGACTCAACCGGATTGGTGACAGCTTTAAGGGGAACGTTTCAGATTTATGATGTTTTAACTTCTTTAGAATGGGTTGACGGTGAGATTGACACTATTTATCGATGGGTTGATGACACTCATGTTTATGTTGTAAGATCGGGCGAGACAACATATTATGTCGAACCTAAAATTGAAATGGCTTGTGCTATCGGGGGTGGAAGAGTTATAGAAGCCTCTCAAAGTGGAAGAGTAGTAACTAGATATCGGGGGAGTCCTTTCACAGCAGCAGATTTGAGAAAGCCTATGTTCTGGTCAACCGATTACTCTGTTCTTATCAGTGAATATATTGATTCTAATACAGTTAGAGTCTATGATGATGCAGACCGAGAAAGACAGGGGCTTACGCTAGACCCTACGTGTAGAATGATTAATGACAATGTAAGTGACGAGACTTTAAGAAATCGTCAGGGCGAGCTTCATGTGGGATTTTTAAAGAATAGATTCTGGTATCAACTTCCGAATGTGAATATAGGTGAAGTCGTTCCCGGGTTTATGGTATGTGCGATTAAAAATTTCACAGAGATTTATTATAGCCAACTAGGAAGTAATTTAAAATATTTAAGTGGTTATTTTTTAGAAAGTCGTCAAACCAACGACAAAGTAGAAAATTCTATTCAGACTATTAAAATGATGCCAAACAAAGTTATAGTTTTCTGCAAAGGTGCTACGTGGGGAGGGCCAACCAATCAACCGAGAATATATAAACTTCCTGAATTTGGTGAAGATTACGCAGTGCTGTTTTTTGATGTGATTGATGACGACATTGGAGTTATAGACACCGGGAGTATAAGGCCTATTGATTCAGGTCTTTTTGAAATGAGATGTCATGATGGTTCTGTGAGGCAGTTTAACGGATTTCAGTATTTTGAAGACCTTACGGTAGACCCTCAGACTTCTCAGGATAGAATAAAGAAAGATTTTAATGAATGCTGGCAAGTAGGAAATTCTTGTTATATAGATAGGTTGGGTCATCTTTTCTGGGAGAAACAAAAAATTGGCTGAAATAATATGGAGTGTAGATTTTGAATCTGATCCGATTGAGGATTATGTTCCTTCGGATGTGTCGTTTGAGCCGAGTTATACAATTTACGATAGAATAATAGAAGTAATTCGCCCGGATGATGACCGAATAATAGAGACTTTACAGGATGAATCACGGATTACAGAACAAATTTAGGGAGATATTATGAACAATTTTTACATACCAGTAGGCAGACGCTACGAAACCACGCGCGCATTGCTAGAGCCTAGACTTGAAACCGGGACGGCAGTTTATCAAGGGGATACGATAAGATGGGTTGATTCCGGATACACACCACAAGACGAGAGTATAATGATTTTAGAACCAAACGGGGCGAGGTGTTTTGCGAGAAGTGCGCTTTTAAGACCGGATACGACTTATAATGAAGTGGTCTGGGTGGATGGGAACGACCACGTAGGAGTGAGGACTAATAATATCCCCAATTGGCCTGCAGGCTTTGGGGTTGTGATGATTGAAGAAGAAGGCGGTATAATGGCTGACGATGCTACCGGTCAGATAGATGTGACACAGAATGCATATTTTGACGGGGCGGCTTGGCGGTTTATAGCAAACGGGGCTGCTACTCAGTATTATTCAGGCGCAGGAATACATGAATTTTATTGTCAAACTGCTGGTTTAGCTGGTGCAGCTATTGGATTTGTCAATTATCTCCGAATGGGGACTGAGACTCGTTCCCACTTTAATCCCGCGCAGGTAGATTTGGATTTTGTTGTATCTACCGATGACGATCAATATGCAGTATTCGTAGAAGGTGATACTAACAATGTTGGGATGGGAACAAACGAACCGTTAGACAATATTACTGGAACCGCACCATTTACATTTGACATAGACGGACGCGGGCTTCACCTTTATTCTACTTCAAATTATGAATGTATTGTAATAGAAGGGGATGACGAAGAAGGAACGCTTGGTTGGTCTTCTGCTTTGGTTATGGTTGACAGAAACGCTGCTGCAGATGATAAAACTATGGTAATGTTTACAATGGCTGGAGTAACAGAATTTCAAGCCTTGAATGATATTGGGGGTGTGAGAACTGACAATATTCTTGTAATGGATTTGGGAACTGGAAGTATTGGGATGGGAACTGTACCCGACACAGAACTACATGTTTCTAATGATGGTTTTGTAACAGTGCTGGTTGAAAGTACCGATGAAGATGCAACTGTTAGAATACTAGCACTCAACACCAAAATGTCCAGGATACAATTTGCAGATGAAGACGATAATGATGTGGGTAGAATCTATTATGACCATGTAAATGATGATATGGCATTTGGAACAAATGGCGTTGGTGATAGGATGGGAATAGATTCAGCCGGTAACGTAACAATAGGTGCCGCGACAGCACACGCCGCGTGTGTGTCAAACATAGTAATGGTAGAAGGAACAGCACCGGGGGCTGCGGTTGCTGACACAGGTTTTATATGGACTCAAGACGACGGTGGAACAGCAGAGGTTTA
>Ga0255046_10000349_pt1 | contig 12413 bp, 12 predicted proteins | sample BC1_12_27_MG_FD_183632 | JGI IMG/M metagenome (GOLD analysis project Ga0255046, IMG submission 183632) | Seawater microbial communities from Strait of Georgia, British Columbia, Canada - BC1_12_27 | ecosystem: Environmental > Aquatic > Marine > Strait | place: Canada: British Columbia...
TTAACAGCAATACGTTTCAGGATCAGCCCGGTCAGGTGCACTCTTACAAATACGGTAGCCTTGGCAATACGTCACAGGCTGCACGCGAGCAAGCGATAGAACACAATATCGAGTGTATCGAGTGGGGGAAAATACTCGGCTCTAGTGCCCTGACAGTCTGGGTCGGTGACGGCAGTAATTTCCCGGGTCAACAACACTTCATCCATTCGCTGGAGCGTTACCTGGAAAGCACTCGTAAGATTTACGATGTGCTTCCCGATGAATGGCAGATGTTTATCGAACACAAAATGTTCGAACCCGCTTTTTATTCAACGATCATGCAGGACTGGGGCACCAACGTGCTTTGCACGATGGAACTGGGACCCAAGGCGAAGTCCCTGGTCGACCTGGGACATCATGCTCCCAACGTGAACATAGAAATGATCGTGGCACGCCTGATTCAATTTCGAAAACTGGCCGGTTTTCACTTCAATGACAGCAAGTACGGCGACGACGACCTGGATAGCGGCAGCATCAACACCTATCAGCAGTTCCTGATTTTCAATGAGCTCGTCGATGCCGAGTACCGCAATACACCGGATTTCGATCCGGCGTACATGCTCGATCAGTCCCACAATGTCACGGACCCCATCGAAAGCCTGGTGAACTCTGCGGCTGAGGTGCAACGTTCGTACGTCAAGGCGCTATTGGTTGATCGCGAGGCGCTGGACGGATACCAGGATGCCAATGATGCCTTAATGGCGGCGAATACGTTGAAAACAGCTTACAACACGGACGTTTCTCCAATTCTGGCCATGGCAAGAAAACGGTCCGGTGGTGCGATTGATCCCATCGCGACTTACCGCGCTGCCGACTATCGACAACAATTGGCAAGCGATCGTCCGGCGGCCGCCGGTAGTTCTTCGGGAATTGTTTGATCGTCGACGACCCGAACGCCATGGACAAAAACTCCAATAATTGCCTGGTTCTCGATGTTGGCAAAACGAACGTAAAGATCCATGTCCTCGATGACTATTGCGCCTCGTGGCATGAGCAAATCGGCGGCATTTGATAAGGAATAGCTCATGGTAAGACTCGACACATTTGACTGGATCATAGTCGCCGCGATTCTCACGGTCTCGTTATCGATCGGTGTCCTGGTCAGCCGGCGCGCTGGTTCCAGCAGCAGCTCTTTCTTCCTGTCGGGACGAAGTATGCCGTGGTGGCTGCTTGGTACATCCATGGTTGCAACGACGTTTTCCACCGATACGCCGAATCTCGTTGCCGAGATCGTTAGAACCAACGGGGTTTCTGGAAACTGGATCTGGTGGGCATTCCTGATTACCGGGATGTTCACCTGTTTCCTGTATGCACGAATGTGGCGCCGGTCGGGGGCGATGACCGACCTGGAATTTTACGAGCTGCGTTACAGCGGCCAGGCTGCCGCATTTCTGCGTGTATTCCGGGCGTTGTACCTTGGTGTGTTCTTCAACATCATGACCATGGCACTGGTTTCACTCGCGGCTATCAAGATTGCCGCTGTAATGCTCGGGTTCTCGCCAATTCAGACGCTCCTCATCGCAGGAACTGTCACGCTCATATTCAGCACGCTCGGCGGATTTCTTGGTGTCGTGTTGACCGACCTCATCCTGTTCGTGATTTCGATGACCGGCGCCATCCTGGCCGCGTCGGTGGCGCTCAGTCTGCCGGAGGTGAACGGGTTGCAAAACCTGCTCGCCCACCCCGACGTCGCCTCAAAACTCAGCTTCATCCCGGACTTCTCGAACATGGAGGTGGCACTGGCCGTCTTCATCATTCCGCTTGCCGTCCAGTGGTGGAGCGTCTGGTACCCGGGTTCGGAACCGGGTGGCGGTGGTTACGTTGCGCAGAGGATGCTTGCGGCGCGTAATGAGCGCGACGCCATCGGCGCCGTGCTCCTGTTCCAGGTCGCGCACTATGCGATCCGGCCGTGGCCGTGGATACTCGTCGCGCTGGCGTCGATCGTGGTATTCCCGGATCTGGACTCCATTCGCTCTGCCTTCCCGCATGTCGATTCACAGGTGGTAGGCCATGACATGGCCTATCCGGCGATGCTGACCTTTTTGCCCAGCGGTCTCCTGGGCTTCGTGTTTGCTTCGCTGATCGCGGCCTACATGTCGACAATGTCCAGCCAGCTCAACTGGGGCGCCTCGTACGTGGTCAATGACGTTTACAAACGCTTCGTCAACCCGGATGCGGGGGAAACACGCCTGGTGCTCGTGGGCCGCCTGGCGACGGTCGGCCTGATGATTGCGGCCGGCGCGTTTGCGCTGTTTCTCGAAAGCGCGCTCCAGGCATTTCATATCCTGTTGTCGGTGGGTGCCGGCACCGGGCTACTGTTCCTGTTGCGCTGGTTCTGGTGGCGGATCAATGCAGCCAGTGAAATCGTAGCAATGGTTGTCTCGTTCTTCGCGGCGCTCTATTTCCAGTTCGCCGACCTGCCGGGTTGGTCGCCGTACCTGAAACTGATCTCCGGAATTGCGGTGACAACCGTCGCCTGGGTGCTGGCGGCCTACATCGGGCCGCGGACCGACATGGCGGTGCTTGAAAAATTCTGCCGTGAGCTGCGGCCGCAGGGGCCGGGGTGGTCGGCTGTCAGAAAGCGTGTACCAGTGTCAGATGATGGCGAAGCCGGCGACAATATTCCGCTCGCGCTGCTCAACGTGTTCGTCGGCTGTTTGTCCGTGTATGCGCTGTTGTTCGGAGTAGGCTACGTACTGTACGGCCATTATGTTCCAGCCGTGATTCTCCTCGTGATCGGTTCGGCGGGTATCGGGTTCCTGGTGCGCAGCTTGCGGGGCGGGCTTCGGTGAAACCCGGGTTCATTGCACCACTCGATCCCGGTTTTTCACCGCTTGTGCTCGCCCGGCGGGAATATCGACAAGAGGTCGAGGCAAGCGGCAGTGTGGCCGATTGTGCGCTGGTTATCGAACGCCATGACAGTTTGTGCTCAAGATTCGATTTTCAGATCCTCAAGCCAAATGACCAGAACATCGGGAAGACATACCGATATGTCGAGCGCATGCTGAAGTTCTTGTTGTGGTCACGCGGGGGCTGGAAAGTCGTTTTCGCAGGCCCGGCCGAAATAGGCGGGCGGATCAGGGAGGACTACAGTATTGCCGGGTGCCGGGCGTTCGACGTCGAAATGATGTCGACGGCCTACCGGCGTCCCTTCGAGATGGTCTTGGCCGACATGGCGGACGTACCCGCGGCGAATGAGGCACCGCTCCACATCGGCGGTAAGCCTGACGGTTGCCGTATCGGCATCGATCTCGGCGCCAGCGACTACAAAATATCGGCCGTGGTCGACGGCGATATCGCCTATAGCGACGAAATACCCTGGGACCCGAAATCTCAAAGCGATCCGCAATACCATGTCGATGCGATTCGCAACGGCATCGACATCTGCGCCTCAAAAATTGAACGCATCGATGCGATCGGTGTGAGTTCGGCCGGCGTGTACGTCGACAACGAGCCGCGCGTGGCGTCCCTGTTTCGCAGCGTCTGCGACGACGATTTCGACCGCGTCATACGGCCGCTGTTCAAGACACTGGCCAGTGAATATGACGTGCCGCTGATTGCCATCAACGACGGCGAGGTGTCCGCGCTCGCGGGCGGCCAGTACCTGGGCAAAACCGGCGTGCTCGGCCTGGCGATGGGGTCCAGCGAAGCCGTAGGCTATCTCAACACGAGCGGCCAACTCGAGACCTGGCTCAACGAACTGGCATTTTGTCCTGTCGACCTTCAAGAAAACGATGGTGAGGATGAATGGTCTAAAGATGTCGGTGTCGGCGCCATGTATTTTTCGCAACAGGCAGTCAACCGCCTCGCGCTCAGGACGGGGATTGATTTCGGTGGCATTTCTTCGTTGCCCGAACGTCTCGTGCACGTGCAGGAGCTCATGAAATCGGGAGACGCAACCGCGCGGCGTATCTATGAAACGATCGGCGTGTACCTCGGCTATACAATGGCGGCCTATCGGGAGTTCTATGATTACAGTGAGCTGCTCCTGCTGGGACGAGTGAGTTCAGGCGACGGCGGCGATATCATCGTGGACAGGGCGTGCACTGTGCTGGCAGCGGAGTTCCCGGAGCTCGGGTTGAATATTCACCTTCCCGACGAGAAATTCCGCAGGGTGGGGCAGTCCATTGCGGCCGCCAGCCTGCCGCCCGTCAAAACAGCGGAGGCGGCGTGATCGAATTCGGGCAACCCATGGCTCAGCTTTACGTTCCCGACGGCGTGGACGAGCAGCGGGCGCTGCGGCGCTGCTCTCACATGGGCATCGGTGCGCATCAGGACGACCTCGAGATCATGGCGTTTCACGGCGTGCTGGAGTGCTTCGACAGCCCTGACAACTGGTTCTGTGGTGTGACGTGCACCGATGGCACCAGGGGTCCGCGCAAGGAGGATCTGGAGAGCCTTTCACCCGGGGAAGTCGGCGCGCTGCGCAACGAGGAGCAAAACAGGGCTGCCGACCTGGGCTGCTACGGCGCAATGGTCCAGCTCAATTACGCGAGTTCGGATGTCAAAGGCAGGGACAAGTCAGATGTCATAGTGGATTTGTACGAAATCCTGTGCGCGGTGCGCCCGTCGGTCGTCTACACCCATAATCCTGCCGACAAGCACGACACGCACGTGGGGGTGGTTATTGCAGCCCTACAGGCCATTCGTAAAATGCCGGTCGGGCAGAGGCCGAGCAAGCTATACGGTTGCGAAGTATGGCAGGACCTCGATTGGCTGAACGATGACGAGAAAGTACGATTGGACGCGAGCGGCAATGACCAGTTGGCAGCGGCGCTTATCAACTGCCACGCATCGCAGGTAACGCCGGCCAAGCGCTACGACCTGGCCACCATAGGCCGCCGGCGCGCGAATGCAACCTACTCCGATTCCCACGGCAACATCCCGGAAGTTTACGTGACGCATGCGATGAACCTGTCTCCGCTGATACTCGACGATGCGCTGAACTTGCAGGATTTTGTTGCCGAGAAGATTCAGGGATTCGAACAGTCGGTAATGAATACGCTGGCCAGCCAGCTGGGGAGATAGGACGTGGAAGTACTGATCTTCGACAAGGACGCGAACGCCAGCCGGTACGCGGCAAAGATGTTTTCGAAGCTGATCCGCGAAAAGCCAGATGCCGTGCTGGGCTTGGCTACCGGCTCGACGCCGTGCCTGCTGTATGCGGAGCTGCGCCGGCAGTACGAGGAAGAGGGGCTGGATTTCAGCGGCATCACGAGTTTCAACCTCGACGAATATGTCGGACCGGATGGTGACCACCCCTCGTCCTACAGGTATTTCATGCAACAGGCCCTGTTCGACCACGTCAACGTCAACCCGGAGACGGTCCATCTGCCGAACGGCAAAAGTAACGACGTGCCCGCGACCTGCGCGGATTACGAGAAGAGCATCAGCGCCGCCGGCGGCATCGACCTCCAGGTGCTGGGGCTCGGCAGCGATGGCCATATAGGCTTCAATGAGCCGTCTTCCTCCCTGGCATCGCGAACGCGCATCAAGACGCTGACACGGGAAACGCGCGAGGATAATACCCGTTTCTTCGATTCCGCTGACGAGGTGCCGCGGCACTGCATCACGATGGGGATCGGCACGATCATGGAGGCCCGGCAGATCGTGCTGCTGGCTTTCGGGAAACGTAAGGCGGCAGCAGTGCAGCAGGTCGTCGAAGGTCCGATATCGGCGATGTGGCCGGCAACGATCCTGCAGATGCATCCGTCCGTCGTCGTATTGCTCGACGAGGCGGCTGCAGCTAGTCTCGATCAAAAGGACTATTACAGGGAAGTTGCAGACAACAAGCCGGACTGGCAAAAAATATAGTCGGAGACATTTCATGAAGGCAGCTTCTGTTCGGGATTACAGGCGGCTCGCGAAGAAACGCGTGCCGCATTTTTTGTTCGAATACCTCGATGGTGGTTCGTACGCAGAGGTCACCAAAGAACGCAACAGGGCCGACCTCGAAGCGCTGGCGCTAAGACAGCGTGTACTGCGAGACGTGTCCGATATCGATACGAGCGTAGAGTTGTTCGGTCGCAGCTATGAAATGCCGGTGGCACTGGCGCCGGTGGGGCTGGCCGGCATGTACGCGCGTCGTGGAGAGGTGCAGGCGGTCCGGGCTGCCGAAGCTGCCGGGGTACCGTTTGCGTTGTCGACGGTCGGTGTTTGCCCCATTGGCGAGGTGGCGGAGGTTGCCACGCAGCCGTTCTGGTTCCAGCTTTATATGATTCGGGATCGTGCGTTTATTCGTGACATGCTGGCATTGGCGAGTGAAGCTAAATGCTCTGCGTTGATCTTCACGGCCGACATGCCAGTCGCGGGTTCGCGGTATCGCGATTATCGCTCTGGCCTCGCCGGCGAAAGCTGGCTGTCGGGAAATATTCGTCGGGTTTCTCAATCAATGTTAAGACCGCGCTGGGCATGGGACGTCGGTCTGTTCGGCAGGCCGCATCAGCTCGGCAATGTTGCGCCGGTACTGGGTGATAACAGCGGTCTCGAGGACTTCATGGCCTGGACGGCGAAAAATTTCGATCCGTCGGTTTCCTGGCAGGACCTGGAGTTCGTCCGCGATAATTGGGATGGGCCAATCATGCTCAAGGGCATTCTGGATCCTGACGATGCACGGCAAGCTGCGGCCCTGCAGCTCGATGGAGTGATCGTCTCGAATCACGGTGGCCGACAGCTGGACGGTGTCACTTCTTCGGTAAAAGCTCTTCCCGGAATTGCCGACGCGGTCGGCGATCAATTGGATGTCCTCGTTGACGGGGGCATTTATTCCGGTCTCGATGTCGTGCGCATGCTGGCACTTGGCGCGAAATCAGTTTTGTTGGGTAGAAGCTGGGTTTACGGCCTTGCAGCAAATGGTCAGGCCGGGGTAGAGCACGTCCTCGAACTAATCCAAAAGGAAATGCACGTTGCTATGGCCCTGACCGGTTGCCGATCGATCGCCGAAATTGATCGTCGCGTTCTGGACTGAATACTCACAGCACTCGCCGAGTGTGGTCGCGACAGGGTCGCACAAGCCGCCGGTCCTTCATCAGCGACGCGTTGCACGGATTCGGTTTAGGTTATTGCCCAACTAGACCACTTGTCGTACTGTCGGTGAGCCGACCAAAATGATCGGCTCGAACAGGCCACTAACACTCCTAGCACAGGGGCATGTAGCGAATGAAGCAATTTATCAGATGGCTGGAAATCAAACTACCTCGCCGGGAAGCTGCAGCTGATGAACTGAGTAACCTCGAGAGTGCCGAACCTGACGATATCGATCTCGGGATGGGCCGACCAAAAGACATGCAAGAACCGGCAGAGAACGTCCCTATGCCCGACGTAAATGACGATGAGCTCACTATCACTTCGCCAGATGTCGATTTTGCGTTGGACACCGGCGAACCGAAAGGCTTCGACCCTTACGATACGGCCAAAATGCTCAAGAAGTAGCGACCAGCAAGCACGCGATCGCCCGGTTCGCTGAGCGATTCGTGAGGGAAAAAGTTGCCGCAATGACGTATGACAGTAACTCCACGCCCGCAAATGTGAGCTTATCAAAGCGGCCATAAATGGCAGGGGTGGATTGGTGGGCGATACCGGTCTCGAACCAGTGACCTCTGCAATGTGAATGCAGCGCTCTCCCAACTGAGCTAATCGCCCACGCAGAGAATGTAGTCTACTCTAGAACCAACAAAGAATGTCCTGATGCCTGATATACATTCCGATGAGCATCCTGTACGCGCTCAGAATCCAGTTTCATTGTTACCAGCGAAACCATCGCGAACAAACGAATCGTAAAGACTTTGGGACTCGTTAGAGGCAACACCGTACGGGCACGCCACATTGGCAAGGATATTATGGCGAGTTTCCGCAACATCGTCGGTGGTGAGGTACACGAGTACGCGAAGCTGATTGCAGAGAGTCGTGAGCAGACCATAGACCGCATGGTTGCGGAAGCCGAATCACTCGGGGCGAATGCAATTCTGGCAACGCGCTTTACAACCTCGGTGATGATGGGCGGAGCGGCAGAGTTGCTTGCAGTGGGTACTGCTGTCGTTGTCGAGGACGCCTGATCCCGGAGGAGTAAAGGCAAAGAAAAACAGTCAGCGCGTCTTCGCGCTGACTGTTTTGATGAAAACCATGTTGGGACACCTACTGGCCGAATCCGTCCAACCCTTCCCGGAGCCTGGTAGCCCAATGACGAATCAGCATCCTGGCTTCTGCGGAATTTGTCACAGAGTTCGAACGTGTAAATGTGTCACCTATTGTCTCGGCAGCACGTCGATCCACTGAGCGTGCGAGGATGGTACCGGTCTCGGAATCCCGCAACTCCAGCACCAGAGTCGCTTCGCCGACTGAGCTCAGATAGATGTAAGAACGACCACCGACAGGGTCCGGAGGTACGTACGAAGTAACGTCGAGTAACCCACCATGAACCATCAAAACGTCCGGGCCAGGCTCATCGACAATTTCGTATCGCTCGAGCTTCTGCAGCTCCTCTGTGAATACCTCTGCGACAAGCGCCTCAAATTGCCGCAGGGCTTTGTCGTCTATGAAATACGGCCCACCTTGCGACCGTGCCATCATCGATCTGCCTCTGTCTTTGACCTGTCTGTATTCAATTCCGGCACTGACCGGCAGTATTTTGCTATAGCCGGAAATGTCGAAGTCCGGTCTGGCCCACGCTACGTCGGCCAGACTGTTGTCGACTGTGTGTAAGCCATCGAAGGAAAGCTCGGCATCAGGTCCGGTCTGGATAGTTGGCGGCGTCGTTGTGCAAGCGACCAAAACGGCGCTAAAAACAAGCGTCATCGTCAGCCGAAATGTTGAATTGATTATTTTCATGTCCAGTGTTCCCATTTTTTCTTGGCGAGATGTTGCGAACTCGGAACTTTATCATGTCCCAGCGTTAGATCTCCATAAAGGCCTAACGGTCAAAATCTGTCAGGCGGAAGGCGGACCCAGTGCAGGCATTCGGTATCTCCCGACGGCATGTGCGAATATTGCTCTTCATCAATATCAATGGGCCGTGATGCATCGGTTGGGAGCTCAAATGGGCACAGCACTCACAGCGATTTCTTTGCAGGGGCTGATCTTTGCCATTCTGCCAGTGGCTGTCGTTATCGGAATAATGTTTCGTTGGTCCGCAGGTGCCAAAACTGCGATGTACGCTACGTTGCGAATGCTGCTTCAGTTGCTGCTCATTGGCTATGTGCTCGTATATGTCTTTAACGCCGATCAGCCTGCATTCATTATTCTTGTCCTGGTGATCATGCTTACCGTGGCGAGTTGGATAGCGATTCGGCCACTGCGAAAAAAGCAGCCACATATATATCTAAATTCACTCGGTGCGATATCCGTCGGCGGTATCCTGACTCTCGCGCTGGTCAGCCAGGTGGTCATCGGTGTTCAACCATGGTTTAGTCCACGCTTTGTGGTGCCGCTGGCGGGAATGATCTTTGCCGGCGCGATGAATGCGGTCAGTCTTGCAGCCGAAAGGCTTCAGTCCGAAGGCGACAGAGGAACGCCGTATCTGGAAGCTCGGCGAATCGCATTGCAGGCGTCGTTGATACCGATCACCAATTCGTTGTTTGCGGTCGGCCTCGTGGCACTGCCAGGGATGATGACCGGTCAGATTCTATCGGGCGTTTCACCGTTGGTGGCAGCGAAGTATCAGATTGTCGTCATGACCATGCTGTTCGGTGCTTCGGGTATTTCGGCGGCACTGTACCTGGTGTTGGCCAATCGTAACCACCGGCATTCGGAAGGGTATCCGATTTCGACACAGGACTAAGAAGAGGCCGCTCGGTCGTACTGCCCGGTTTGGCGGACACCTTTGAATGTGCGCGATAATGCGCAAGGATGTGTCTTATGGTAAAGAAGAAATACAATCGATACAGTTCCGAGTTCAAGCGGCACGTGTTGAAACGCGCGAGCGAATGCACCATCAATAAGATTTGGGAACCGCTTCACCGGTAGAGAGAAGGTCCTGAATAATATCCATATCCGGCTGGTGTCCTGTCGACCCAGATTCATCGGCCTGGATACTTGCTACAGAAAATTCGTTTGTGCCTACCAGGCGTTTGTCGTCATCCATATCGAAGACTGAGACCTTGTAATTTCCGGTCCGCCACCCCTGACTCGGCTTCAGGCTGATGAACTGTGATTGTGCGTTAGCCCGCAGTGCCTGCTGCCCGAATAACAGAATTTCCCCAGTCGCCTGATGCTGCCAGCGGATAATAATGCTGGGCATATCCTGAGTAGCGGAGAGATGAGCAAATATGCGGTCGAACTGTTGCAGATCGCTCGCATAGGAAAATTGTCGCAATCCATATATCGGAGAAAAGGAAAACTCGATTGAAACATTACCGCTTACGTCTTCAACTTCATCATTGTCCAGCGCTACATCCACCAGGTCCTTGGCAAATTCATTCGGGTTCTCGATGGTTGCCAAAAACTCTTCATCGAATAGATATGCCAGAACATTGTTGACAACTGGGGCCGGCAAGCTGTCAATTCGGCCTAATAGTTGCTCATGGGTTGTCGACTGGGCCAATGGCAGATTCATTAGCTCGATTTGCAGTGCGAGCGCACGATTCAAGGCCTCGAGGCGGGTGATTTCTTTATCTGCCTGGCTTAGTGCTGCCCACTGCATGATTTCATCGGCCGCGGTTAACTCGTTCCGCGGCGCGGTCTTTTGGGCAACCTGCGGTGCATCGCCTGAAGCGAGTAAATGACCTGCGCTAAATGCAACGCCTGTCCAAACAATCGCCAGTAGATATCGCGTACATTTCTGCATTGGCTGCTTGGTTCATGCTGTGCCGACTATCGGCTTGCTACTTGGGGCACTCCCCACTGCTGGCACATCCAGATTTGGTTGAGTAACACATATCCGCTGCGGGACAAGAATACCAATCTTGATGCTCACAACGGGCTATGTTCTTTGAACAAGTACTGCTGATCCCTAGAGAAGAATCGCTGCAACCAGTTATAGCCAGGCCCAAAACAAACAAAATACTAAGATACCGTAATCGCATTTTCCCCTCCGACTGATAGAAGCGCACATTTGTCACAATAGCTCAAAATAATTATCACCATCCGCCTGGAGACGATATAGGTACTAGTCCTGTCCACTAGCTGCTTACATTTCACGTATACTAAAACAGCGTTTCTGTCGTCTTGCAATACTGGTTTTCAATCCAACTCTGAGGCTTGTCACAGCAACTGCCTTTGCCAATCATGCTGCCGGTAATGCCATCTCGGTTCCGAAGCGTCTCATGGATAATTCTCTGCAAGCAACGCCGGGCACGTACGCGCTCATACTCATGCTTCAAGCACCGATCGAATTGCAGGTCGGGCGCCTGGGCCGAATCCACTTTGAGCCACAATTTTATCTGTACTTCGGCAGCGCCTTCGGCCCTGGGGGTCTGAGAGCACGCGTTGCGCATCATCTGCATCAAGCGCGTCGCGCCCACTGGCACATCGACTATCTCCGGCAGGTCGCGGAAGTGGTCGGTATTTGGTACACCTACGACGCGATGCGGTTGGAGTGCACATGGGCCGATGCGGCTTCGACGCTGCGCGGTGTTTCGCCAATCCCTCGATTCGGATCGTCCGACTGTCGCTGTCACACGCACCTGCTAACAGTCAACAGGCTCCCGAGTCTGTCGGCCTTTCGACGTCAGCTTGATGCATTGCGGCCAACAATGAAGGGAAAGGCTCGGTCCACGTCTGCCATTTCCCGCCTTTCGTACGACTCGCTCAGGTAGCCCGAGTAAGCACGCCGAACTGAATTTATGAGAATGATCTCCGTCTTTGAGTTGACCTCACTCACCTTGATATTTCGTTCCTTGACCTGCCCCGTGTTCAACATATATTCACGGTAGGTTCCGCCCAGTAGCCCGCAATCTATCGGTGGTGTAAACAACTCACCGTCCATTTTGATAATGATGTTGGCGATAGTTGTCTCGGTAATGTAGCCATCTTCATTCCACAGAAGCACATCGTCTGCACCACCAGCAGTTTGCAGCGCCTCGTCATATATATCTCGCAGCGTTGTCTTGTGATAAATCAACGGGTCATTCTTATCAATGGGATTACGCGCCAGCACAACCCTGACTGGACGATCCGGACCATCTACACGCAGTGATGACTCCGAAATCTGAAACCGTCCATCTCGGCGCAACAATAGTCGAATTCGATGCTGGTGCCGCGGGATCTCTCGCGCCAGCTGCAGAAGCGCCGACTCGATCAGCGCCGGGTCGCATTCGAAATCAAAGTATGCTGCCGAAGACCGCATGCGGTCCAGGTGCTTGTCGAGCAAGAAAAACCCTTCATTTGGTGTCCACAGCATCGTTTCGAGCAGCTCAAAGTCACACGAATCAACACGCGGC
>Ga0255046_10000350_pt1 | contig 12385 bp, 8 predicted proteins | sample BC1_12_27_MG_FD_183632 | JGI IMG/M metagenome (GOLD analysis project Ga0255046, IMG submission 183632) | Seawater microbial communities from Strait of Georgia, British Columbia, Canada - BC1_12_27 | ecosystem: Environmental > Aquatic > Marine > Strait | place: Canada: British Columbia...
GGGCGCAAGAAATTTGAAGCCATGCGCCATAAACTATCCAAAAGGATCTTGGTCGGCGATTTGGAAAAAGATACCATTCTTCAATCTTTCAGACAGGTGTTGCCACGGATCCTCGAATAACCCCCCTCTCCGGGCTTGCGAAATCGTACCTATCGTCAATTATCCGACATAAAATCGTTGTGTTGACAGTCTGACGGCGTAGCAATCACGTCGTGTTGTGGTTGGATTTGCCTCTACCGCGGTCAAATTGAAATTCGACGGGGAGATATTCTTATAATATGGCCACCTGCAGCAAGTATCCAATTCCACCGAAAAGCCCGATAAAAAAGGCCATAGAGAGCACTGCTTTGAACCAGCCGAATACATTTTTTTTACTCAAGGTTCATATTCCTATTTATTAGAGACAGATGTGTTTTCTTGTTTGGCTTAGACTTATTTCATTTAATTCATTTTTCATGCCAAATTGCTTATTGTTTTATGTCTCGGAAGTATCTGCTAATATAAATTGAAAATAATTTTGTAAAGTATCAGTCAGCCCGGAAGTCAGCACCTAACATTTTGGCAATTGCATCCCTGACACAACGCCAGAAGCTATATACGCCTGGTATGGCATGCCACGAAGCCGATTATCAAATATCAGGCTGCCTGGCCTACTCCTGCTCACTGATCAGAGAGTCCATTGCGCGGATAAACTGGGTTGGGTTAACAGCGGTGCCATTGACTTTGACACCCCAATGAAGGTGAGGTCCGCTGACTCTGCCGGTGGCCCCCGTCAAGCCGAGCTGTTGCCCCGTCTCAATCTGCTGGCCGGCCGTGACTTCAATTTTGCTCAGATGGGCATAAATGGTAAAAATCAAATTGCCGTGATCAACGATAACCACATTGCCGGAATAAAAAAGATTTTCGGCTATTTTAACGACCCCCGAATTGGCTGCAAAAACCGGAGTTCCAACAGGTGCTCGAAAATCAACGCCGTTATGATAGCTTTTCAACTGCCTGTTAAACAACCGTCTATTGCCAAAGGGGCTGGTAATCTCACTTGACAGCGGGAGTTGAAAAGCACCATTCCATAACCTTGCGGAGCTGCCGTCGGCATAGGTTTGCACGACCCTGCGGGCTTCTTTCCGGGTGCGTTTGATATTTTTCTTACTCGGATTTACCCGTGCAGGGTCCACCTTCAGCACGTCGGTCCGGTATTTTCCGGCAATAATTTCGAAGGGTATCGTTTGGGCATGCTCACCGGTATCATTGGTCCATTTGAGGATCAGTTTGGCAGGTCCCGGCTCTTGACGGTAAGGAATGCCGATCAACCCGAAGCGGTAGTGTACAGGATTGACCGGGTGCGGATAAACCGAAAATTTACGATCCTGGAATATCAACCCCACCGCAGTGACCGGCGCACCGAGTTTGCGGGTATCGATTTGCACCAATAACGGGTTGCCGTTCGTGACCCTGGGGGTGGACAAGAGGATCCCGGAGGATTGGCCGGCAAGGTCGGAGTCTGCGGCCCCGGCCGAAGCAAGCTGTGCGATCAGCAAAATCGACACAGTAACAAACAGGCCAATGCTATTTTTGAGAGTCAGTTTCATTTGGGGATTCAGTTAAGAGCCACCCCCCCGTTGGCCTCCGGCCCGGAGGGAGTCTTGGAATTGCCGGCTGCGTTGCACTGAAACACTTCGGGGCAAGAAGGATTGCCTAAGATATTAATAGATTGTGGGAGCGGCTTCCAGCAGCGATCAGTCATTTCTTATTGCCCAATTGATCGCGGCTGGAAGCCGCTCCCACCTAGATTTTATATGCCGTTCAAGGGGTAATCAGGTTCGACTGTATTACCCCCTCTTCTAATACGGTTCCCGAAATCCCAAATCGAAAGACCCGTAACCCGCAACTCGTATCTCATTCAATCCGGAATCCCAAATCCGAAATCCCAAATCGAAAGACCCGCAACGCGACCTATCCCTTTATCAGCCGGGGCAGCATCATCTGATGCTGGGGGCAGATGGATTTTGGGTTCTGATAGGCGGCGCCTGCAAAGGCGACCAGGTATTTGCGCATGTCGGTGACTTTCGCGACTTCATCCACCAGGCCGTGCTGGGCGCAATAAACCGGTCGGGAATAGTCGTTGTATTCCTTGACCAGTTTGTTCATCTCATCGATGACCGGCTCAAGCGGTCTGCCGGCATCTTTTTCCTTTACCAGACGGCGGGAGAAGCTGGCCGCCGCCGCGGTTTCACCATGCATCACGTAAATTTCGGTGGTGGCTGTCCCCAGGGTGAAGGCGTTGTGACGGTTGGCGGTGGGGCCGCCCATGATATAGTGAGCCGCGGCCGTCCCCTTCCTAAGAATAACGAGCATCATGGGAACGTCGGTTTGCTGGATGGAATAAATCAATGATTGACCCAGCCCCAGCAGCTCCGCCTTTTCAGCAATGTCACCGACGTCAATACCACTGGTGTCCTGGAACCAGATCACCGGTACCCGGTCGCGACCGCACTGGGTGACGAATTCGTTCATTTTGATCAATCCCTGGCGATACAGCTTGCCGCCGATACCTGCATAATCCGCATACTCGGGATAGTCCTCTCCGAAGAAGCCCTGCCGGTTACCGATGACGCCCACCAGGTACCCGTCGACTTTAACCAGGCCGGTATAAACTTCGGGACCGTAGTCCGGGCGAAATTCCATATGCTCACTGCCATCCACCAGACGCGCCAGGATCTCGTCAAAATTATACATTTGCTTCTGATTGAAAGGCAGCAGGTTATAAATGTCTTCGGCCGGCAGGCGCGGTTCCTGCGGTTCGGCGACCCGGAAAAATTTGGGTTTGTACGCCGGCATATCGTTCATATAATCTTTGAGGGCGTCTAAAACTTCTTCTTCTTTTTCGAAAACATAGCGGAAAAATCCGGTTTCGTCGAAATGGATTTTGGTGCTTCCCGGCGGTTCGGCTTTAAACTGCTTGGCAGAGGCAATCAACTGCTCGGCGCCTTCCAGGTCAAAGAAACCTTTGGGTGACATGCCGCTTAAAATACCGCCGCCGCCCACAGCGATGTTGCAGTTTTTGTGGGCGAACAGGATGGTGGGGCTAATGCCCTGATATCCGCCACCGGCCGGATTGGTGCCGTAAATCCCGGCCAAGATCGGTATGCCTGCCTGATTAAGTTCGGCATGCCTGTAAAATGTGGTTCCAGACCCGCGGCGATCGCCATAGAATTTTTCCTGTTCGGTCAGTTTTACGCCGCTGCAGTTGACCAGCCAGACAACCGGAATGTTTAACCGTTTGGCAAGGTCCGTGCATCTGAAAATATTTTCAGCCTGCCCCGGCAGCCAGGCGCCGGCAAACACTTTGTTGTCAAAACCGATGATAACAGCCCATTTGCCTGATATTTTGCCAAGACCATCCACAATGTTGTTGGTGCCTTCAGTATTGTTTTCCGGGTTATACAGGCTGTGCAGCGGGCACCAGGTTCCCTCGTCGACCAGGTATTCCAGACGCTGCCATACGGTGAGTTGACCGCGGGCGTTGATTTTTTCGGTCGGCAAACCGCGTTCTTTTACCTTTTGGGCGGCTTCATCAACCTGTGCTTCCACCTCTTGGAGTTTGCCCACATTGGCTTCGGTGCTTTTAATCTGCCCTGCTTTTAACTCTTGCCCAAAGTCCTGCATTTTTTCAAAATACGGTCTCATGATTTTCCTCCAGTTTCTCTCTTTTATTTTTCGAAATTAGGTTTGCAGATATTCAATTCCATCCCGACGGCAGCGGGGCTGGCGGTCAAAAACCCGGGTAATCGAACGGGCAGCTCGCCGGCTATAATTCAGACGTTAACCCAGCGAATTTAGTTGTCTGGAAGACTAAAGCCCGAAACAGTACTTCATATATGAACCCGTCTAACACGTCAAGAACATTAACTCAATTATTTTGGCTTTGAGCTTGACATTCTGCACGTCTTCAAGTATCAAGGCAGCTTATTACAGTTGGATAATATGCAAAGAAACCAAAATTAAGAGTTAAAAGAACCAGCACTAATTTAAAGGGGGGAAGGAATGAGCAAAGAAGTAGTTGCGCCGATGCCCGGCACGATAATCAATATTCTGGTGAATGTGGGTGATGAGGTTTTGGAATATCAAGAAGTAATAATCCTCGAGGCCATGAAGATGGAGAATGCCATTCCTTCGACAGAGGCTGGAACCGTCAAAGAGATCAAGGTCCAGGTGAATGACAAAGTTGCCACCAATCAGGTTTTGATGGTACTCGAATAAAGTCTCGATTTAGCATTTTCAGCACAATTGATTCAACTCAACAGGCCGATCTTGATGTCCAGATCGGCCTGATTTGTTTTAACATTTCCATCAAGTCATCATTCCAATTTCGCCAACCCTATGTTTCCTAAAGTTCTGGTAATTATTCCCGATATATAAAAAGTAGATGAAAAAATTTTGTGACAGCCACCCCACCCGCCAAGCGCATTGGCATTGTCCTAATTGCAATGCCCAGTTATGTCCCGAATGCGTGGTCCAGCGTGAAAGCGAAAGTTACGGGAATCGACAGACCCTGCATTTTTGTCCCAAGTGCAACCAGGAAGTGGACTGGGTTGGTGTCGAGAATCTCATTGCGCCGTTTTGGAACCGGATGCCGCGCATATTCGCCTATCCGGTTTCCATCGCACCTTTGATCCTGATGGCAGTGCTCGCCCTTGCAACCATGTTTTTTTCGGGCCCCGGGCTTTTCAGCTTATTGATGAAAGGGACCCTGTGGCTGATTGTCATCAAGTACTCATTTGAATCCCTAAAAGCCACCGCCGGTGGCAATTTGAAACCTCCGCTGGTGAATGTCGAGACGATATCCAATGATTTCGGGCAGGTTTTCAAACAGTTTGGCATTTATATCGCCATTTTCGTTGCTTTTGGGTGGATCAGCGCCCAGGTCGGGTTGGTGGTGGGAATTGCCTTTTTGCTGGGGGCCCTGTTTTTTGTACCATCTATGATTATGCTGCTCGTGACCACCGGCAGTATAATCCATGCGCTTAATCCGGTGATGTTTGTCGGGCTGGCCTTTAGAATCGGCTGGGCTTATTTGTTGATGTACTTTTTCCTGTTTCTTTTGGGAAGTGCGCCGGTCTATCTTTTTCAATTTCTCATTAAATTCCTGCCGGTTGAGACCCACCTGCTGTTGTATGGGTTTGCAGAAAGCTTTTATACCATTGTATCCTATCACCTCATGGGTTATGTCATCCTTCAATACCATGATAGAATCGGTTATAAAGTGGATTTTGAGGACTTTAAGGATCCGAATGCCGAGGAGTACAAGCCCAAAGAAGTTGATCCGGACGAGGCCGTACTAAGGGAGGTGGCACCGTTGATTCAGGAGGGCAAGCTGGATGAGGCCATATCCGCAATCCAAAAATTGACCCTGCACCAGGGAATCAAAGGCATCAATCTGTCAGAACGTTATTATACGCTGCTTAAGATGAAAAAGCGCCAGGCGGAATTGTTGGAGCACGGCGTTGGCCACCTGGACAAATTAACCGGGAAAAATCAGAAAACCAAGGCCCTGGCGGTGTTTAGCGAATGCCGCAAAATGGATACCAATTTTCTGCCGACAGCCGCTGCGCTGTTCAAGCTGGCAGGCTGGTTAAATGAAACCGGAAAAACCCAGGCCGCGGTCGCAATTTATAATTTATTGGTCAAATCCTATCCCCAGCATCCCTTGGTGCCCAAGTCTTATTTTCGGATCGCCCAGCTATTTCATGACGGTCTGATGAAAACCGACAAGGCCAAGAAGATACTCAGTGCCCTGCAAATGAAATATCCCCAGCATGAGATCATGCCCCATGTGGAGAACTTTCTAGCGAGGTTATAGGTCATCATAGCTCATAGCTCACAGCTGATAGCTGATAGTCAAAATGATGAAATCCTTATTTCACTATGAGCTTCCCCCGCTTTTTCAATCAACTCCAGAGCATTATCCAAAATCTTGCCTTTAAACCTGATCTTTAGTGCGGCGGCCAGCATCTCCAGGCTTATAATTTGGCCCGGGTTGGCCAGAAGCGCCAGAGATGCCAGCGCCCAGTCCGGTTTCTTAATGCCGAGGGCTTTTAGATCCACCCTGTGGATCTGTGCCTGGCAGGCCGGGATTTCAACACCTTCAATTTGCACCACCAGCGAATCTTGCTCCAGATGGTCAAACATGGCTCGCCGGCGATTGACGCCTTCTTGATCCAGGGCCACGATGGCGCTGGGTCTTTCGATTCCGGTATAGTCGATTTCCTCTGGCGACAAGATTAACTCACTAATGGAGGGCCCGCGGAGCACCGTAATGTTGTATTCATTTTTCTGGGTAGTTTGAAGACCGGCGGTCAGGCCCGCCAGGCACGTGATCTCACCGGCGGTGATGATGCGCTGGCCGGCGCTGCCCAAAAGGATTACTTCCTGGCGTCCCGGGCGCGGCGGGGCGAATTGGGCCTCAATTTTCAGGGGGTCCCCGAGCGGCTTTTGCCCGGCGGCCGCCTCCCGATAATGGGTTCCGTATTCTTGGCGATTATTTTCAGCCACCACCCCTTGCATGGGCGGCAACTCGGCAAGAGTCGCCTCAATGGCCTTCGGTGTCAGTTTATTTTTTTTGGTATAGCGGCCCGGACAAACCCCCCAGATGTCGAGTATGGAAAATCCGTTAAATTCGATGGCCCGCTGGATTTCATTGGCCAAATCACTGTCATATCCGGAGCAGCGCGTGACGTATGGAGCCCCGGCCGAGCGTGCCACCTGGCAGATATCCAGGGGATATTCCAGCTGGTTTAAAAAACCGGATCCGACCTCGGCATCCAGCGGGGTTGTGGCTGAATATTGGCCACCGGTCATGCCGAAATTAAAATTGTTGAGCACCAGCAGGGTCAGATCCAGATTCCGCCGGCAGGCTGCCAGCAGATGTGCGCCGCCGATACCCTGACCGCCGTCGCCCATGGTAACCACGACGTTTAGATCCGGCCGGGCCAGTTTCAGTCCGGTGGCATAGGTAAGCGCACGGCCGTGCAAACCATGCATGGCATGGGTGTTAAAAAAAGTGTCAAAAAGCCCGGAGCAACCGATATCACTGACCATCACGATCTTTTCCCGGGTCAATCCCATCTGTTGAAAGGATTTGTCCAGGGTGTGGGTAATTTTTTCGTGCGCACATCCCGGGCAAAAAACCGGCGGTCTTTCATTATTAAGCAAACTATCCATTGATTATTTTCTCCTTGATTGCCCGGGGAGTGATCAAGCGGCCGTCCATCTGAGCCAGCAATTCGACGGGTTTATCGGGTAGGATGCGTTCAATTTCATGAACATATTGCCCCAGATTCATTTCAACCACTATCACGCGCTTGATATCCCGGGCTGCCCGGCGAATGACGGCTTCAGGTACCGGCCAGATTGTTTTGAGAACCAGTAAGGAAACCGGATGCCTGGTGGTCTTATTGACGTTAAACACCGCCTTGGCGGCCCGGGCGCTGATGCCATAGGTAATGATCAGGGTTTCTGCTTTTTTGGCTGTATAGGATTCGTGGAAAGAGAATTGGTCGACAGCCGAGTGAATTTTGGTTTTCAGCCGTTTTATAATTCCGGCAATCTCGTTATGATCGGTGGTGATATAGCCGTTTATCCCGTGGGTTGAGGAGGTTTGCCGAACCGGCACATCACCGCCGATAGGCAGAAAGTCCGGGACCCCTTGGCCTTTGCGAACCTGAAACGGCAGAAAGTCCTGGCCCCCCGGCGGCGCCGTGCGTGTGACCCTATCAGGTATCTTGAGGGCGTCCATGTCAATACTTTCCCGGGTCATGGCAATCTCCTTGTTTGATGCAATGAACACGGGGCAGCGAAATTTTTCAGCCAGATTAAAGGCCTGGAGGGTTAACGTGAAACAGTCGGCAACATTGACCGGCGCCAGTACGATCACCGGCATTCCGCCGCTGTTACCCCAGCGCAGAAAATTGATATCACCATCCGCGCCCCGGGTGGCAGATCCTGTGGACGGGCCCAGGCGCTGGACGTCGACGATCACGATCGGTATTTCGCTGCCGACCGCAAAGGAGATCTGTTCACTGTACAGGCTGATGCCCGGACCGGATGTGGCCGTCATCACTTTTAAACCGGCCATGGATGCCCCGAGACAGGCCCCAATGGATGCAATTTCATCTTCTGCCTGGAGGCAGACACCGCCCAGGGGCGGCAGCAGTGAGAGCATGGTATTTAATATGGTAGTCGCCGGGGTGATCGGATATCCGGCAAAAAAGCGACATCCAGCGGCAACCGCCCCCCGGGCGACGGCTTCGTTACCTTCCAATAAAGTCAGAGACATAGAATTTCCTTTGGTATTACAAATTATGGTAATGATTTGCGCGATGGCCCAATAAAAAAGCAAGATAGCATTCTAAAACCCTTTAATTGAATAACTATCTTTTCAGAAATTTATTTAATTACATGGCTCATTTTCTTAAAGTGAGGACTGCTATGGTCGGAAGGCGCGGTCTTCTTGATTCGGTTCAGAGGTCGTGCCGATCCGCCAGTCGGGTTTTTGGGGGATGGCTTTTTTTTTCTGCCACGGGTAGCGGATGCGTGAATGAAACGAGGCCTCCAGGGCATCGACCAGGGCCCGTACGATTTTAGATAGATCCCGGGAGGACAGGTCACATTCAGCAAATTGCCCGTCAACGATGCGTTTGACCAGTATAAGGCGAATCATTTTTTCGAATTTTTTGCGGGTCGGGTTTTCCAGAGAGCGGGAGGCGGCTTCGACAGCATCGGTAACCATTAATATAGCAGCTTCAACGCTTTGGGGCTTCGGACCCGGGTAGCGGAAATCTTCTTCCTGAATGGTGCTCTTGGGATAGGTTTTGGCAGCGATGTTATAGAAATATTCCATCAACTGGGTTCCGTGGTGCTGTAAAACCAGATCCACAACGACTTTCGGCAGGCCTGATTCCTGACCGATTCTCATGCCGTGACGCACATGGTTAACAATGACCCTGGCACTTTCACGGGGTTCCAGCACGTCATGGGGGTTTTCGCCGTTAAACTGATTTTCGATGAAAAACTTGGGGTTCATCATTTTGCCGATGTCATGGTAATAGGCACCAATTCGCAACAGCAAGGTATCGGCTCCGATGGCTTCGCCCACCGACTGGGCGAGATAAGCGACCGTCATGCAATGCTGGTAGGTCCCCGGCGCTTTGGACAGCAGCTCTTTCATAAGCGGCCGATTGAGATCCATATAACGGTTGAGTTTGAAGGTTGACGCCGTATCCCAGCCGATTTCAAGCAGCGGCAGCAGCAAAAGGGCCAATGGCCCTGCCGCCAGCCCGCCGATAATCGCCCAGGCGATATCCGCTGTCAAAGCCGCATCAACAATGGCTATCACCGCGGGTATGTTTATGGATTGCACCGGCGCAATTTGAGATGCGACTGCCTGCCAGTCCAGGGTGAAAACAATGATACAAAGGGTATTTATAAAGCCCACCAGCAATGAAGGCACAATGATTTGCAGCCGCTTTCTGAGCCCGGAAGAAACCAATACCGCCGCCAGCCCACCGAAGGTGAAGAAAATCAAGATATTATAAGTGGGTCCGGTGAAAAGGCTGACCAGCATGGCGCCTACCAGTGTGGTGGCGGTTGCAACTATCTTGCCATGATTCAAAAAGATGATCAGCATTGGCAGCAGGCAAAATGGGAGGCCGTATATAGGAAAAGTAATAAAAACAAGGTATCCCTTGAGGATTAAAACCGTCGTTATCAGCAATGATAACAAAAATCGGTATGGCGGTTGATTGCGATTCCCATTCGTCAGAATTTTTGCCAAAAATAAATTATAAAAAACCACCATAAATAGGATGGTAAACACAACCCAGGGAACATCGCGGTAAATACCGGCAATCATTTGTGCCTGGTACGCGGTCAGCAGCAATATGTCTTTTTCATTCAAAATCTTGCGAAACGGGACCAGCACATCACCCGGTTTGTAAGCAACGACCCCGGAGGGAAATTCGCGGCTAATTTTTTCCAGGCGCCGCTGATTTATTTTTTGATCATATTTGAGGTTTGGCTGCAGGGTTGTCAGACAGATCCGCAGTACCGGATCCAGCACGCGCTGGTCGACCTGCCAGAATAGTTGCCGGACTTTTTCCTCCACCAGGTAACGGGCTTTTTCTATGGTTATCAGGTCCTCAACCGAATGCGTCACCGTGCCGTCGGTATTGGGGCTTTGAATTTCAATGGTGCTTTTGCCTGCAAGGTGCCGGGAATCCCCCAGGATTTTATTTTGCAGGATGGATTCCTCAATCGTGAGAATTCCTTCTAGAAGGTTTTTAAAATCACGATATTTGACGATGCTGACGATGTCGGTGGGAGAGAGTTCAACTGCAAAATTTTTTTCTAACTGGACCCTTAGACCCTCAACACCGTTTTTCTTTTGGTCCTGGAAAGTGGTTACCGCTCGGCTAAAATCTTCAAATTTAGCCTCAGAAGTTTCTATTTCCGGCGGAATGTAGCGGTATACAGGAACATACAAAGAAAGGGCTTTTTGGCGGTTGTCTTCCAACGCCTCCTGCTGGTTGAAACTGAAGCTGCGGCGTGACCGGATCGTCAGATAAACCGCCTTTTCCGGCTGGGGCGGCCAAAAATAAATATAGATATCTTCCAAATAGCAGGCCACAATGGCCAGAAGAATAAGAATTATATTAAGAAACAGTCGCATTCTTAATGTTTCCTGTTTTAAAAATCGCCCACTGGCGCAATGCTGAAGACCGGGAACGGATTGGTTGAAATGGAAATGATGGTTTCCAGCCATCCGAAACTAAGCCTCTATCATATAAGGGCCTGAGTACGGAGTCAATCAAATCTGTTCAAAATCATTTAAAGTTTCCACCCAATTATACCGAAAGACATTGTTGAAGGAGTATGGATCGGGTGGAAATACACAAATAAATTGTAATTATCTGAAATTACGTATAAAAGAGTAAAATTAGTTGATTCCGGGGTAAGGGAGATATTAAATGTTAGGAAAAGCTTTCGGCCTGTTGAAAAAACAGAATAAGACTGCCGATCAAGGCAACGGCGCGGGCGGTAAATCCAGGGCTAAATTGGGTGATATTTCCAAAATGCTGAACGCGTCTGGTAGAATCGGTCTTCATGTGCTTCAGAAAACGGTCAAGGTGTACACGCAACTGGAATTTGAACGGTTTATGCAGCAACCGGTGCTGGTAGGCTCTTCCATCCAGGCCGGTTCATTGGCCGCCCATAACCGCCATGCCCAAGATGAATTAAATAAAACCGTCATATTTGAGGTGGACGCTGATGATGCGGGATCCTCCTCGTCGGATAGCCTGAAACATGCGATATATCCACTGGTAAAAAATGAATATGCCAGTGGACCGGTTAATATCTTTGCGATCGGACGAGTTGACGGCAACGATATGATCATGCCCGATTACGCCATTTCAAAGCAGCATGCCACCATCGAGATTAAACGGGGAAATTATCTGATTCGTGACGGCGGATCGACCAATGGCACCATGATCAACGGCAAGCGATTGGATAAAAAACCCGTTCAAATCCGGGATACGGACGTCGTGGCGTTTGCCCGCTATGAGTTTACCTTTTATACTCCAGAGTCTCTTTACAGCATGTTGCGGGCGGGATGAAACCAATAAATTCCAAGCGGCACCCTGTGGGATATTCCCTATCATCGAGTATTGGTGTTAGAAGCGCTACAGTCAATACTGACACCTGACACCCCCCCCCACTTTTTCTATCCATCCAGTTCTGCTCTGATTGCCCGTCCGATTTTTTCCAACAGGTATGGTTTTTTTACATAGGTGCCGGCGCCCAGGAGTTGGGCTTCCTTTACGCGTGCTGATTCGGAATAGCCGCTGGCGATAATGGATTTTTGGCCGGGGTGGATTTTGAGAATTTTGCGATAGGTTTCAAGTCCGTCGATGCCGGGTTCCATAATCATATCCAGCACCAGCAGATCGGTGGTATGATGGCTCAGGTATTCGACAGCCTCCTCGCCACTGGGCAGATTGGTGACCGCATAACCCAGTTTTTCCAGCATCTCGGTAGCAATTTGGCGCTGTTCCCGGATGTCATCCACCACTAAAATGGATTCGCCCTTTCCCATGAAGTCCTGAATGGAAACCATCTCGGCTTCTTTGGAAAACACCTTGCGGGTGACAGGAAAATATAGGGTGATTTCTGTTCCTTTTCCTTCTGTGCTGCGGATATCAATGTATCCTCTATGATCCTTTACAGCACCCCAGACAACCGCCATTCCCAGTCCGGTGCCGCTTCTTCCCATGGTTTTTTTAGTATAAAAAGGCTCAAAAATTCTTTCCATGTCCTCCGGTGAAATTCC
>Ga0255046_10000352_pt1 | contig 12357 bp, 18 predicted proteins | sample BC1_12_27_MG_FD_183632 | JGI IMG/M metagenome (GOLD analysis project Ga0255046, IMG submission 183632) | Seawater microbial communities from Strait of Georgia, British Columbia, Canada - BC1_12_27 | ecosystem: Environmental > Aquatic > Marine > Strait | place: Canada: British Columbia...
GACCGTAAGAGTTTTGAGTAGCCAACATGTCGTCAATACCGAAAGAAAATTCACGGTTAACAAACAACACGTTCTCCTCAATAGCACCCTGTGCATCTAGTCGAGATACGATAGTATCGAACTCAGCAAGAGTGTCAGGGAATCCACCGCCCCATACGTTTCCTCTGTTTTCTACAACGAAGAATACACCCTCAGAACCTTTGTTTCCAACGTTACCAACTGCACTGATAGCACCTGAACCCGCTTCAGCAGGAACTGCTTCAATCATAGCTGTCTCTAAGTAGTCATCGAAACGTAGACGAGTCTCATGCTCAGACTTCAAATACCAAAGGTATCCGCTTGCACCGTTCTCAGTGGTCACCTCAACCCATCCGATTTGAGCCATGTCAGAACCTGACACTGCATACTTGTCTTTGATGATAATTGGAGAGTTCTCGAAGATTTCATCGTCAGCCTCTAAAGATCCTTCCATTCCTGTAGTTCCCTTCTTGAACTCAGAACCGTAAATGAACACGCTTAATGTCTGACCTGCAGCAGGAACTTGTCCACCTGCTTCGTAGTAAGCCACATCAAATGTACCTAAAGCAGTATCAACCGCTGTAACGATACCCTTGTTTGAACCTGTACCCGCATTGTCAGAGATCATAACCGTCTGACCTACACGGATTGCAATAGAACCTGAACCCGGTACTAATGTGTCACTTACTGTAATTGTAGCTGTATCAGAACCTGCAGCAGCAGCAGACTCACAATCAACATACTTAGTATGTAATCGTCCTTGCTCTGCCCACTTGATAAGGTCTGAGTTTGACGGCATTTCTGCTCCTACCATTCTTAGGAATGATGAAACTGTACGATTGCCGTATCTTTCAAATTCTTTCTCATATGTATCAGGAAGATACTGATTCAAGAAATCGAAATTCGTAATATAATTGCTCGCTAATGGTACTTGCTCTGCACTTGGCTGTAAAGCAAATCCCGGAGTTGCACTAACTGATCCTGCCATTTTTTCTAGTTTTTAGTTTTTTAATTGTTTAGTTTCTACTTTTTATTTTCAAGCCTCTACCCGTTGAAGGATTTACGGCTCTGATTTTGACTCCTCCATTGTTTGTAACCTCAGGCGTGCTGCGTGTTGTCATGTTTATGTTTTTTGTTTTACGCATCACATCCTCAGTCGCATACGCCTTGCCCTGCTCATAAAAGAACTTGGCGAATTTCTCAGGATTCATCGCTACGGCTAATGACTTATGGTATCCAACTGCATCATTTAAAAGCCCATCGTCATCCAAAAACTTCTGAATAAAAGTTGACGGATTTTTTTGAGCATTCAACAATTCCTTTGAATCCCCCGGAGAGTATACGACCTTGTTGTCTCCATCAACAGAGAACTCAAAACCTTTGAACTCTCCTCCGAATACTTCGTCAGTCTTCTGCATAAACCATTCAGATTTACGCTTGGCTTCCTCTTCGTAAGTTGTCGCCTGTTGAACATATTGCTTATAGTCTTCCAATGCCTTCTTGTCTTCCTCAGAAATAGAACTCCCGCTTGACTCAAGAGGAACTCTGTACTTTTCTTTTTCAGCCTCAAAGTATTGTTTGGCTTTAGCAATTGCCTTTTTCTTTTTTAACTTAATCTTCTTTACTGATGACTCATCGTCAAAGTCTTCATCATATGAATAATCCTCCATGAGTGCCTCGATGTCTTCCTCATCAAGACCTTCCTCAGTAGCAGTCAAGTAATCTTTAAGGAGTTTGTCAGTGTCGATGTTCTCAATATCTCTATTCAACTTAGAGAAGTCTTCAAAACCTCTACCCGTCTCCTTCTTGTATTTCAAATAAGCAGCCACATCTTCAGGGAGTTCTTCAGCCTCTTCTCTTTGCTGAAATAAGTCCTCAACAGATGAAACCTCCTTATTGTACCTATTCTTAATAAATGAAAGAACGTCTTCTTCTTTTAATTCTGCGGTAACTTCAGCTTCAACATTTGTTTCAACTTGTTCACCAACTTCCTCATTAGTATGCTCAGTAGTATCAGTGTCATTGTGTTGCTCTTCGTGCGATTTTAATAATTCACTTTCTATCTCCTGAACAGACTTCTGCTCTATGCCATCAATGGCTTTTACTTTAAATTCCATATAATTAAATTTTTTACAAAGTTAATAGTTTTTTATTTTATATTTTTTATACTACCGAGGAGAGAACTCAGCTAGGTCAAAACCATCCAAACTGTCCTCATTAGACTCAAAGTTTAATGGAGGTAAGTTATTCTTGCGTTGGTTGATAAGCTTACTCTGCTCTGTGTTCTGCTGACTGATACGCTTAGACTTAGCATCCTCCTTCATCTTCTCTCTCTCAGTCAAGTTTGACACCTCCATACCTCTCAACTGAAGGTTCATCTGAAACTCTCGCTCCATTAGCATCAACTTCAACTGAGCCTCCTGCTCTCTTAGTTGCATTCTAGTTTGCAACTCAGTCTGTGAAGCCTGTAATTGAGCCTGTGCCTCCATCTGAATCTTCTGCATAGCAGTCTGTGCTGCCATCTGCTGAGACTGCATCTGTTGCTGTGCCTGAATAGCCTGCTGTTGCATAGCCATCTTCTGCTCACGCTCCTGCTTCATCTTACGCTTAACCTTCAGCAACTGATTGGCTAGCTTTATATTCTTAACCTCCCTAATGTCTATCGCATCCTCTAGGTTTATGTCACCCTTAGATAAAGCCATCTGAACATTCTGCTCAAGTAGTGCCTTCTGCTCTTCATCAGGTGCTACCTCAATGAAGATACCAAAGTCATATAAGTATAATTCTTTTATATCCTCAAGGATAGACACGTTGTACTTCCCTATCTTGTTTATGAAGTCATCCTTAAAGTCAGAGTACTCTAGTATGTCACTTATTCTATATGTCAACGCCTCTGATAACGACCTGAACATATATAGACTTCCGTCAAGGATGTGTCTAGTCGCAGTGTTTGAATTAAGTGCAGCCAACTTCTGTAACCCAACCAAGGAGTCAGGGTCAGGCATACTACCGTCTCTCGCTTCATTTAAGCCTGTTACAGTGCGTAACATGTTCATGTAATGGTTATAGTTGCCTATAAGCATTTGAGCCTTAGAAGAGCCTGAATTTGATGTTAGCTGTTGGATAGGAACTCGTGCGTTGTTGAACTCACCATCCTGTGTATATGAACGACCAATAACACTACCCGTTTGGAAGTATAACCTCAACGCATCCTCAGGGTTGTATGCAGCACCCGTACCGAGATCAACCTCGTTCAATCCGTCTGCATCAATAAAAACACCGTCAGGTACAACCTTAGATATAACCTGCTGTAGCTTTAAGTGCGTAATCTGTATCAAGTCTACGAATGGTATCATGCGTCTAACCAAAGACTCAATAACACCCTTATACATCCGAGGTGCAACGGCTACATAGTTTGGTAACGCATGCTGACTAGTTGACTTAGGTCTAACCATATTCTCAGCAACCTCCCACTTCAGTAAGTAGTTTGTCCCCATCACCATAACCCCATCATACCAAACGTCAATAGTCTTCTCAATCTTCTCGAAGTTCGCTTCGTCCATCATCTCCTGTGGTGGATTGAATTGGTCGTCCTTCTCAATAACCTTAACCGCACCCGTCTCATCATTCTTCTTCTTCTTGTACACCATCTTCTTGGTGGTCTTGTAGTTGAAGTACATCAACGTAACAGTGTCTCTGTAGAATATATCGTTGTCGTAATACTGAGCAGTGTTATAGTAGTCATACCAACTCTGCCCACTCTTTGATATTTCTTCTAAGTCTTCTTTAGTTAGCGTAGGGTCTATCTTGATTAACTCAGTTATTGGAACTGTTTTAATCTCACCCCAATAAAAGCAATCCTTGAAGTGTGGATCTTCGGTGTAACTATACACCACATTTGCAGGGTCTACATACTTTACCTCAACACCCGAACCCGGAAGGAACTCATGCTTTGCTGTGGCTATGCCTAATACAGTCAAATCATAGTCAAGCCTTTTCCTGAGGTCAATATACTTGTTCTCATCTAGCATTGTGTTTATAGCCTGCTCCTCAGCTATCTCAATAGCCGGCTTGTAGTTCAGTTGCATATACAACGCCAACTCCTCATCCGTAGATGGAAGCTCCTCAGGGTCTACAGTAAACGGATTAACACCCGCCTTGTCTTGTATAATATCCAAGATAGGTTTGGCTGCCATCTGCCCCTGTATCATCGTCTGATACCTACTCCTCTTTGATTGTGATATTGCATCCTGTGCATACGCACTAACCTTGAATAGCCTGTCAGACATTCCGTTAACAACAATGTCTACAAACTTTGGCATAATAGGAACAGGTGTCCAATCTAAGTTAAGGTAAGATAGGTCGCCATTGATAGCCAACTCATTCTTGTACTTACCAACAGATTGCTCACCCCTTGCATATAGTCTTAGTCTGTGAAAGTTTCTCCATTGGTCATAAAACCTACATTGGTTTCCATCCTTCTTGAACCACTCGTATTGAATAGCCTGACCAATCTGTAACCCAAAAGAATCTGAACTCTTCTCAGCATCAGAAACAAATTGGCTTGGAAATCCTGTAGCGGAAATGTTTATCTTGACATCTTTCATGTAATAATTTGACTTATTGTTCCCTTGTTATTATATCTTGCAAAGTTAATGTTTATTTTTGACTCTTTTTTTTCAGGCTGATATAGGTGTTTCTGACACGCCATAATCGCCAAACCCGAACTGATTGACGCATCAAACTTAGTCCTGTTGGTAATGTCAAACTTTGCCCAATCCTCAAGCGTCCTCGGGAATATCATAGAGCCATACTCGTCAGATGGTCTGTACGAACCCTCCATGTCAATGCCTACATACTTCTCAATGTAGGACTCTATAGCTGATGCGTGAGCCTGCTTTACATCCTCACTAGTGTTAGGTATACCCCCAAGCTCTTTCTCTGTCTTAGAGAGCTTCGTATAGTGCTTGTCGGGTCTGTTCAAGCAGTACCCCCTGTACCCCCTATTCTTAAAGTGGTATAACAACCTTGGCTTGTTGTTCTCTATAAGTATAGGCATACCATAGAATACACACGCCATCAACACATCCTCGTAAAATATCTCAGCAGTCTGAGGTCTTGCTATGTACTCCAAAAAGAACTCATTACTAGGTGCGTCATCCATGCTGAACTTTGTAAGCCCGTGCAGTGCACCATTCGATCCACCACCGCCAACTACTCCTGATATGTCATACGAGTCACAGCCAAATGCACCAAGGTGCTCATTGGGTGGGTACATCACACCGTTCCTCTTTATTGGTGTTGTGTTTATCTTTGAGCTTGGTGTCCAACTCACATAGAACCTTCCACTCTTGTTCGGTGAGAATATAACCTTCGTGTCCTTTATACCGTCCTTCCAACTAAAAGACCCACGAGTAACGTGGTGCTCCATAATAAGAGAGTCGTTGTAGTCTATCTGTTGGTATATCTTCGTCAAATTAAATATAGACTGCTTGCTCTCATCCCTGAATGCATGTGACTCAGTTCTTGGAAACTGACGATAGAACTCATTCAACCCATCAGCGTCATTCTTCAAAGAGTCGACCTCAGCCTGCCAATAGTCTATAGCACCGTATGATATTAGTTCATTGTCTATACCCAACACAGGCTTCTCAGGAGATCTGAACACAGGCATACCATACCTGTCAATGAATCCCTCCATGTTCCACTCCATCGGTATAAATAGGCTATACATCCCACTCTTAGTCTGTCCATTAGCACTACGCTTCTCAACGTTTGAATCCTCATAAAGCTTCTTGAAATTATCACCACCCTTAGACAGTGCATTAGAAGTAGAACCCATCATACACTTTCCAATAATCTTACTACCTAGTCTTAGACATGTCTTAGTCACTCGCCAATTGTTCAGGATGTTATTCGGCTTTATCCACTTACCACTCTCGTCATGCACTAACAGCAATAGCTTCTCACCATCGTAGCTGTTGTCATCCGTGTTCTTCCAATCTATTGTGGTATCCAACCCCTCTATCACATCATCCTCCGAGTCAAACATATTCTTCTTTGTAATCTTAGACGCAGGTACACGATACGCCAACTCAGTCTTAGGTCTGTCCATACCGTCCATAATAGGCTTGAAGAAGAATGGCAGTCTGCTGTTTATAGGCACAACCTTGTCCGTGAACATCTTCTTGGCATCACTACCCGTCTTTGATAGTATCCCAACCCTTGCATCCTTTGCAAGTGTTGCCGTGTGGATACACTCAGACGATGACATAAACGAGAATCCTGAACGCCTAATCTTCAAGTACACTATACCAAAGCTTCTCTTGTCAGCCTTACACGCCTCCCAAAATATATGCAGTATCCTATTAGCCTCCCGATAGTCCGGGTATCCTACGTCAATAGATGCCCACTGAAGGTACATATAGTGTGACCCTGTGATGTATGTAGGCTTGCCGTTATTCATAAACCAATAGCCAAACTCCCTGTGGTCAAACTCGTTCTCAATAAAGTCAACCCAACGAGACTTAAACTCCTTGGTCATCTCATTCCATTGAAAAATTGATTGTATCTTTGCAAGTTCCTTTGGTAATTCCTTACGCTCCCAATACTGCTTTTCTTTTTTGTCGTGCCTCTTGAAACAATTCTTTGGTGCTAGTGGCAATCCTATCTTCAGGTTCTGAATCTCAACAACCTCACCTAGAGTTCCATCCTTAGATATTATGACAAGGTCATACGCTTGGTCATAGCCATACGCCCAACTCTTCGCCTTGTTCTTGTTTGACAGTACGCTCTTCGGTATGTAGTCTTCAACAACCCTGTATATACTATTTAGATCTTCTTTCTGCAAAACCTTGTCTTGTGTCTACCTTACTTGACCCACCATCTAACGACTCAATAGCCTCCCTCTCAGCCTCTATCCTGTTTAATATCTCAAAGGCATCAAAGATTGCAAGCTTCTTTGTGGCAGCAGCATTCTTTAACCTATCTGCCGAAAGCTCATCCTCAGGGTCGTGCTTTATAATATCCTCCTTTGCAACCTTTATCAGTTGCTCTACAGCCCTGTGACCCGCCTCAATAATCTTTAACTTGGTATCCTTTGAACTCATCATGATAGTATCATCGTTATATGACTGTCAAACATTCTATACATCCGTTCCCCGTCAACATAAAACTCATACTCAGTCTCAGGCTTGAATGAAACCTTACTACCCTCAGTAACCCCCATTGAACGCAGGTACTCATTAGGGTATCTCATCACGCCTACTAACGGCTCTTCCTTTGTGTTCTTGTATATATACGAGTCTTCTACAGGCACAGGCTCTACAAAGCAATACCTGTCATATGCATGCCAACCATCCTCGTTCTTGTACATAAAGAATTGGTCAGGCTCTATGAAGAACAAGTCATCCCTAAAGAAACTCCTTCCACTCCTACGCCTACCCTTCATGTCATTGTAAAACTTAAATACGTTGTGGTGTACAAGTAGTGTATCACCAACCTTGATAGGTCCTGTGTAACCCAATGGTAACTCTTGGACAATAGCCTCACGATTAGAAAAACGGAAGTCCTCCTCTGACGTGCTAGTTATTACCTCAACCCCACCAATCTCTTTGGTGTTATTGTAACGCCTATCGTCCTTTGGTTTTGCTATGAAGAAAAATGGTGACCGCATTAGAAGTTTATGTTGTACTCAATAGATACAGGCATCGATGAAGTGAACTCCTTCCAAAGTAATATCTCCTCATTCTCGCCCTCTATCCATATCTTAATAGAGTCACTCTTTTCGTCCATCATTATCAAGTGGATAGTATGAGTGCCGTTTAATATCTGCTGCCCTACGATGTAGTGCATAGCCCCCGACTTGTAGTCAGGTCCTATACTTATCTTCCTAATGTCCATAATGCTATGATTCACCGGACTTGTCAGTCACCTCACCCGTTTGGATGTTGATGACAGCATCTGATCCGTACTTGTCAATTAATAGTCTCTCCTCCTCAGCATACTGAACCTTCAACTCATCAACCTTTGATAAGAGGTTGTGCTGTGTGATCATCGTATCTCCTAACTGAATCTTTAACTGATTGAAGTCATTCATCAGCTTGTGAATCTTTTCCAATTCACTCTTACTTAATTTTGCCATTTTATTTGATTTTTGGCAAATATAAGCAATTATTCTTTATTATCCCGCTTCTTGCGTTTTTCACGACCGAATGTGAAGGAATCCATCATCTTCTCACCCGTTCTTCCTATAACGTATCCACCTATACCTAGCTGTAATAAATTCCAAAACTCATTCTCTAACGGTGGTATAGTAAGCCCAAACAGTGGGGCTAAGAACTTAACATATATAACAATGAATCCAAAGGCTAACATAAGGATAGGTCTCCAACTTCTCTGAAGGAAGTTACCCTTAGCCTCCTCAATAATGATGTCCGTCTGCATCTTCTGCAGCTCTAACTCTTTCTGTATGAATATCTGCTTCAGTGCAATCTCTGCCTGCATCTTCTCTTCCTTAGACGTAATAAGCCCATCAAGACCTCCAAGCACATCCTTAACCATTGTGCCACTAAACCATTCTATTACCTTATTCATACTCTTTCTTTGCGTCAAAACTCGGACAAGCCTTTATAGAAAAGTCTCTGTGTCCGTATACTGTAGCGTTAGGATACATCGACTTCAAAACCGTGATGAGGTTTAGCAGGCTTAACTTCTGACTGTCTGTCCGGGTATCCTTAGGAGTTGTCCCGTCAGACTCTACCCCACCAACGTAACACACCCCGATACTGTCAGAGTTGTGCCCCTTCGTGTGTGCACCTACCTTCGCTACATCTCTTCCAACAACAACCTTTCCGTCCAACTCAACAACGTAATGGTATCCAATGTCTGACCAACCATTTTGGTTTACATGCCAATCACGGATAGTTTCAGTGCTTATATCCTGCCCCTCCCGTGTTGCACTGCAGTGGACTACTATCTTCTTAATTGATCTCATTTGTTGTTTATGACAATCTTTTGGATTGTGTACACTATCGTACTAGAAAGTAACAATATCTTTAACAACATCTCAACCTCTGTGAACGAGATAGCCAACACCCCTGAATTTATGCACCATATTTTTACGTCATCCAAAGTCATCTCTTTAATATAACTAGGCTAAAAATAATGCAATCATCCCTGATGCTGTAGTGTCAGTAGCATAAACTTTAAGGAATGATATTGGTAGTATTGTGTTTGCAGGTACGCTTGGGATTAATATACCAAGACCTTGCTTTGTTATACCATTTATATCTCCACCTGTTCCTGTCCATATAGCATCAGCACCTGATATTGCAGAGTTGTTTGCTACGCCATAAAACTGATTGACTACTGTGAAGATGTCTTCATCTAGTGTCAACTCATTCTCAGCTACAGCAGTAACGTTTGATGCAGCACCTGCCTGAAGGTTGTATACAGTAGCACCAACCTGAACGCCTAGCTTCACAAAGTCTACGGTGTTGTCAATTAATTTATTTGCAGCAACCGTTGATCCATCTGAATTGCCTGTTCCTAAAATATTTTTGGGGTCTGGTATTGTCGCACTATCCGATGGGATTAAGTTGAATGCGTTTTGATAGTGTCCTATGTTATATCCTGTTGGTACTGTTGGTGTTGCCATGTCTATTTATTTTTTTTACCTGAAATTATAAATGCTGCTGTAATGCCTCCTAAAACAGGTAATCCACTTAAAATTTTCTTTCCTAAAGATGCATCAGCAGGATTCTTCTTTTTCTTTGGTCCGCATATGGAATATGATGTACTCTTCGTGTGGCATTTGCCCCCACCCATCTTTTTCTTTTTTTTCTTCCCTCCGCCCGGTCCAAATGTTGATGGGGCTAATGGTGTACTTAAGTTTCTCATAGCTATTTGCTTTTGTTTATTTGTTTTCTAAATCTTTTTTCCTTTAAGAAGCTATAATTATTCGCATCTTTATATTTTGGAAGTTCAGGGACTTTCAATCCAACAGGTGCTACCTTGTTATCATACTGTGTTTTAGCGGCTCTTGACTTACCTCTCCTGCTTGGTGAGCGGTCTATATCCATTCTGCTTTCTGCTAATGGTCTACTTAAATCTCTTGAATATTTCATAACTGTTGTTTATATGGTATAATCCTGTTTAATGTATCTCTCCTCTTGTTGCATCCGCAGTCCTTGCCTGTCTTCTTTGATATGGTGTCTACCACAGACTTAATGCCTGTCAGCCTTGTCACCTTGGCTACAGTATCACCGAACCCCTTCGACTTCTCACTTAGCTGCATCTCTTATTTTTACAGTCACAAAATAATCTCTGTGGGCAGTCATTAACCTTGAACATCAGCTTGCATACGCCACCGTTCCACTTACACTTCAGCCTGTTACCCAAGCCCTGTAGCCATGTTCCTAATCGTATTAATAACTTTCCCATTGTTTCTTTTATTTTCCTACTGATACTCCACTTTTATTCTTAGCGGACTTGCTCAAAATAATCAACCCAAGAGTCCCTACACCTGCTATTCCACCTGCAATCTCTGTAAGCTTTTCTCTGCGTGCAGTCTTCTTTTCCTCCTTAGTCTTCTTCTTCTTCTTCTTAGGTTCTTTATCAAACTTGCTTTCAGATAGTGGCTTACTTAAATCTCTCATAATGCAAATATACTAATATTTTCCTTTTCTATTTTTAGGACTTGACTTGGTCGATCCGCCCGGACCTGCCCACAAATTCTTGCACGCCCAATACCGTGGAGTCATCTTGTCTTTTGCTGTGCTACACTTGTGTCGTGCCCGGAAAGACTTGCGTGCAGCAGCAGAATAGTTGTGACCGTAGCCCTCAGCACCGAAGTGTATCAACTTCTCTTTGCCGTTAGCACACGCCTTCACCATCTTCTTCTTGCCTGCCCTATCAGATTTAGTAACCCGATTGCACTTCATCTTACTCTTGTCAGCCATATCCTATCTCTTTGTGTAACCCTTCGTTACCCTTCCCTTCTTCAGTGGTAGACCTTTATTATATCTATACAGACTCTAATGTTATACTTACATTCGCTTCTAATGTTCTGTCATTATCAAATGGAGTAGGGCTTAATGCAGTAACAGCCACAACACTCCCTGCGGGAACATTAATATTCAACGCTGATACATCTTCTACAAATCCGGGATATGGAGCTGTGTCAGTATCAACTGTTGTCGTTATATAATAGTCAGTCCATAATACAGGATTATTCATGTTGCCTCCTACAGATGCTGTTGAAATTTTAAATGTTAATGCTTTATTAGCTCCTGCAGCTGTAGTAATACTAATATTAGCAGCCCACTGCCACCCTAATGATGCAACCTTGCAATCTTGACTCACTACAACAAATCCTATATGCTCGTTTGATAGGTCTTTAATAGTTCCAAAGTCAGCAGTATCACCACCAAGTGGACTTAATTGATTGCTACCAAAGTTTAGCATAGTTCCCGCATATGATAGATATGAAGATGCATTGAAGTCATCAGGGAATGTATAAGGCTCTGTTAAGCTGTTTAATAAAGTTGACTTTCTTTCTGTAAGGTCTACCTCTTGTGATATGCCTATAAATCTTGTTCCGTTTGGTATTGCCATGTCTGTTTATTTTTTTAATGTTAATGTTTATGTTTATGTTTATATTCCTACCTTGTATATGTTTAGTGTTGCTGATGGCACATTGCTCCACCCGCCTAACAATGTATGCGAATATAGTCCGCCTTGGTTTACACCTGAACTGTCTCGCATTATCTCCCATGTGAGCACGTCACCTGCAGTTGCATTGATTGGTATCGTAAGGTCATACGGTATAATAGTTTCCGTTTGCCTCAACTCAACAACCTTTGTTGCGCCTGCCTGTACGCCATTGATAAGTGCCCTGAATGCAATAACAGCACTACCACTTGATGAGCCTTGACGCTCAAAGCTTGCAGCACCATTAATTAGGTATATGCCCGACTCGTTGAATGTTACGTTACCCGAAGCGTCAACCATAACCGGGTCAGCAACAGTACCCTGTGAAATCCCAAATGTTACCTGCAGTGGAGTGTCTAACCCCGAAGGCACTTGGTTGTGCGTGTCTGATGCGTTCAGTACATTGGTCACAGCCAAGTTGGCGGAAATACCGCCTGATATGTATGCACTGATGTCAGAGATTAGAAAGTTCTTCGTCTCATTATTGCTGTCAGCATCTGTGCCTATCAGCTTGTCATTTGGTGAGATATTGTTATCCGTGGTATATGTTGAAATCTTTGCCATTACTTTTTCTTTTTACCCTTAGCATAGTTGGGGTCTTTACAGTATTTACTCGCAGCCATGTTG
>Ga0255046_10000353_pt1 | contig 12356 bp, 10 predicted proteins | sample BC1_12_27_MG_FD_183632 | JGI IMG/M metagenome (GOLD analysis project Ga0255046, IMG submission 183632) | Seawater microbial communities from Strait of Georgia, British Columbia, Canada - BC1_12_27 | ecosystem: Environmental > Aquatic > Marine > Strait | place: Canada: British Columbia...
CCAGTCGGCCAAGTTCGAGTTCGGCTCGAAGCACGTCATGTTGGGTTTTGCGGCCGACGGCATACAGTGACCGAGTAACCGTTACGAGATCCGAAAAGAACGGGCGGGATTCGGTGACGATGTCGTGCGCGTGCTGCCAGTAGTAGGCCTCGAGCCAGGCATTGCGTACGTTCGTCATTACATCGCGTGCACGCGCATCGGCGCTTGCGACCATCTCGAGTGACAATGACTCGAACCGTTGCGCGCTAAATGAGCGCGACTTGCCTGATGGAAAATTCTGCCTGAATCCAAGCTGCGCCTGTGTCATTCCTTCAGTCGAAAAACCGCCTGAACTGATCGGGTAGTTGACCAGACCTACGCGCATCGTCGGATCCGGCAGTTGACCTGCTGCAACGGCACGATTCTCGAGTGCCGAGGCACGTGCCAGCAACGCTGTGTGACCCGGTTCCTGGTCGAGCGCCAGGTCCTCCGCCTCGGCCAGCGTCAGCGGTATGTTGTGTTGTGCCTGCGCTGCGAACGAAAACAGCAAGGCCATAACCAAAATGTGTGAGGGCAATCGCCCACAGAAAAACGTCATCGAACAATCTCCTTCGTTAGGAACCGGTTAGCAACGGTTTACTTTGAGGAGATCGTTAATCCAGATAAACGCAGTACAGAATGTGAAGCGGCGGGTGCGCGCCAGCGTGAACCGACGCATAACGAGGAGGCGGTCTTTCAATCGCGACTGGCCGAAATAGCTCGGCCAGCTCATGTGGAGCGATCGCGACCGGCATGTCGACAGGCGCATCTTTGAGCTTGAGCTGCCCACCGCGCCCATCATGATTCAGGTCTTCGACAATTGCGCAGTCGGACGGGCCGTCAGCGCACGGCATGTTGTTGTCCATACTGCCGTGCATGCCACCGTGTTCATGAATCTGTACCGGCGGGCAGTGTGGACAATCATGGTCGTCATCAGCCTCAAACGCCATCGCGCAGGGCTGCAAGGCCAGATTCAGCCAGACGGCCACAAACAAGCCCAGGGCGCGTCGGCCCCACAAACTTTGGCGTTGTCTGATGCTGAACAGTTGACTCAAGTGCTTGTCTCCACAACGATTTTAGCAGTGTCGCGAAATCGCGGGTACCTAGGCTATTGGCAACAGTACCTATGCGTCAAGTGCAGGGGTCACGAGGGTTCGCGCTCGAACACCCATTTAGTGTTGACCATATCGACTATTCGGTGAGATTCGTCGATGTCGATAACCGTATCCGCGTAGTCGGGAATATGCTCGAGCATGTGCCGCGTCAGACGCTCGAAGTGCATGACGAAGCGGCTTATCTCCGTGTATTTCATGCCGCTGGCCGCCGGTCCGGTTGAATCTTGGCCCCCGGAGTCTTCGTGCAGTTTTTTCTCTTGCAATCGCCTCCACTCGTACACCTTGTCGAACGATGGAACGCGCAACATGATGAGCGCGTCCAGGCATTCGAATAATTTCGCGTAGTCGCCACTGAGTTTCTCATTGACGAAAGTACGCCAAATTCCGTCAGGATCGTCTCTTGCTTCGAGAGAATTTACGGGGCTATTGAGGCATTCGCCGGACTGAGGCCGTGCACCGACACACCAACCTTCGAACAAAACAACGTCGACCGGCACCTCAACGCTCCGCCATTCTGATTGTCTGAGAAGATCGTCGGTCGCTTTGTCAAAAACCGGCAGCTTGATGATGTGGTCCGAGCCTTGTTCAGTCAGCGCGTCGAGAATCTTGATACCCAACGCAACATCATGTGTTCCCGGTACTCCTCGCGTTCGGAGCAGTGGATGACAATGCTTCGCGAGATCCTTCCTGGCCTGTTTGCCGAGATACAGGTCATCGAGCGACAGGCTGGCCGATGATATGCCGTGCTCATGTTTGAGCCAGTTCGTCAGGAACAGAGCGAGCGTGGACTTGCCTGAGCCCTGCGCACCATTTATTCCGACGACCACAGGTCGACCCAAATACCCGTGCAATGCCTGCACTCGTCCGGCCAACGGTGCGACGTACTCCGCCACCATCTCGGTGTAGCTGGCAGGAAGCCGTTCGGCGCGACGCAGTTCGTCAATCCAGGGTTTGTCATTACCAGAATTCATTGATCTCTGATTGTACGCGACGATGAAAGGTGCTTTTGGCACGATGAAACGTGTTCGCAGCCTCCTCAGTACATCTATAATCGGCCATCCATATGGCAGGAAAATAGCGCGTGAACGTAGATCAACTGTTCCGGGACAGGCGCCGCCTGTTCTGGATTCTGAATATTGCGGGCTGGACCGGCTTCTCAGCTAAAAGCGGAAGTTCAGGCTGATGGATGCTCCAATCGGCGACTGAGAATCAATTTTGGCCGTGTTGCCACTTATGCGGTCGGTAATCAGCACGTCCATAAAGTGATGCTCGATTCTTGCCGCAAAGCTCGCAGACCAGCTTGCTGAGAAGTTGTATGTGGTACCAAGGCTCGCCATCAGGTGAATTTCGTCGCCGACGTCAAACATCAGGTCGAACGTACCGCCAGTATCTGTCGGACCTGCTACGTCCTCCACGTCAGGCGACGCGAAGCCGACGCCCAAGGTCCAGAACCAGTCAAATCCATGATCGGTTTCACTGTACAAGCGCCCGAATGAACCACTTAAGACCGAACTGTCCGCCGCGGCGTCGATCACGTCGACATTCGGATCCTGCCGAAGGTCTACTATTCTCCACGGTCGTTCGAAGTCATATTCATACGCATCGAGACCGGCGCCTATGAACCAACCATTATCCAGACTGTATCGACCGATGACCCCGGCACCCAATATATCGTTGGATGGCACACCATCACCCAGCAGAACGTTGCCGCGCAGCCCCAATTCGTACTTCGACTCATCCGCCTGACCTGGCCCTGCCAGCAGAACCAACGTGACAAGGATGGTCATTTTTTGAGCAATTCGCATGGCATTCATGTGATCAACTCTCCGCGACACCGGTACTTGAATGTACGACCAATCTATTAGACGCCCGGCCCCGATAAATCGGTCGCGTTATGGCACGTTTCCGCAATTTTTCGTCCACCTCATTCTACTCTCGTGCGAATCTGAGTGTAATACTGATTCGCAGTACTTGGGTACCTAGTCTTCTATATAGATTCGAGACTTGATGACAACGTGCTGCCCGGCAGTGTTGTACGGATCACCGCCGGTATCGTAGTCGTCCACAATGGAAAGCTCGTCTGCATCGACGAATTCCAATTTGAGTACACGCATGTCCTTATGATCGGTCTCGATACGGACTGGCTCGTTGCTCAAAACCATACTCGTTTTCATTCTGTGTGAAATCATGGCCTGTCTCTGTAACAACGATTGTTCGTATCTATTTTGAACCATCGCAGTGACAAACATTCAGTCACCCGTCGGGCAGATTCGACCGTTCGTCGGATTTTCGCCAGTCATCGGCTCTTAGCGACCGCTGGTCGGCATTGATACACATCGCTCTACCGCCGGGATACGGACTTAAAGAACGCCCATATAATATCCATGCCGATGTGGGGGCCGTATTCGGTACGCGGTTCACAATGTCGTTGCTCCGGCATTGTGTCGTATTGTTGATGGGTCACACAGGTAGGCCAGGCACCGCCCGGCCGTCTGGCAGGCCAGTTGTGCGTTTCGTCCGAATCCACACAGCTGACGACTGCATGCCCATCGACGCTACATGAGGTGTACGTAGTGCACGACAATTCTGCCTTGTTCGAGAGTTCGGTCTCCCATGCGTCGGGCCCGCTCTCGCACTGCAAGGCGCCCGCCCACTTTGTCGCCAGCGCAGCCGCAGATGTATAGAAAAATCCATCTCCGCTCGCCGCGCCGTCGAGTCGTACGGTGTCGTCTTTTCCACCGCCGAGATGAATCATCGGCAGGTCGGCATCAGGGCCACAATTAAAGCCGGCCGGCAACTGAGCAGCGATAGGTGCGATAGCAGCAAAGCGACTGGACATGTCGCACCCTAATCGCAGCGTCATCATGCCGCCATTACTCATACCAAGCACATAGTAGCGTCTTGTGTCTGTATCGTATTCAGACTCGACCGCGTCCAGCAGCTTTTTGAAATAGCCAATGTCGTCGTAACACGACGCCCAATCGCATCGATCGCAGGCTCCGCACTCGGGCGGGCACGGGTACTCGTGAGCACCAATGCTGCATTGTGGGCCGGCATCCGGATCGGGTGTGTCGCCAACAAAGAAATTCCAGGACGTTACCCGGTAAGGTTTTTCAGCATCGTCCGCCACGAAATGACTGCTTTGCGGATAGACGACGATATAGCCATTCTCGTTCGCGTGAGAATTCAAATCGTGAAAAACGGCAAAACCGGTTGCCGTACTCGTGTAGCCGTGAATTGCCAGCACGACGGGCAATTTGCCGCTCGCGCCGTCCGGCACGTGGACAAAGTACTCCCGCTCAACGCCATCATGGTCGAACGTGCGGTGTTGCATGGGCGCATATGTACTGGCGCTCGCAAGCAGCGGAAACACACTCAATATCGCCGCAAGAACGGTAATCAACTTCATCGGTGGATTGATTCTTTGACGAGCGCATCGCGGCGTTTGGCGAGTGCCGTCAAGCGCTTGTCGTCCAGCACATCACCAAGCTCTGCGCGAAGTGCTTCGTTATCCAGATCAAGCAGTGCGTTGCGCCATTGATCGCCGATGGCAAGCTCGATGTTCTCCAGGAACGCCGGTCGGCCTTTTTTGACGTCAAATGAATTCTCGTGATCGACTAATATCAACAACCAGTCATCGGGACTGTATAACATCGATGAAGGCGTCCTCGCGGTGTTGTGAATAAGCGCGTCGAAAACATGCATCGCACCCATTTGTCGTTCCAGAGAACACGCCGCGCGCCACCCGTCTCCGTAGGCCACACGTTCACGTTCGGTGAGGGATGCCGCCGGGACGAACTGCAACGTGCCCTGTCGTCCAGCAATCTCACGGCGAACCGTTACAGGGACCATGCCAAGGCGCAACATGCGATCAAGCTTATACGCGGCGAGCTCGGGCACGAAATTTGCTTCTTTCGGCAGCTCGCGGAAGTAGGCAAGAACGGTCTGATCCTCAGACGTGACTTGCACCAACTTCCACGCCGCGCCATCAATACTCGAGTCGACGATAGTGCCATTCGCAAGAATACCCGCCAGCGCATCGTCATCGATCGCCATTGATTTATGACCAACTCGCACCGGGTGCGTTATCGGCAGCAAATTACTCGTGCCATCCTGATTGACCACACTCAGCTCGCCGCCTTCGATGATCAGCGCGTTTCCGCTGCCCTCGTAGCTCGCTTTCAGCATGCCCGTATCAATCTCGACGATGCGACCATTCATGCGTTGCTGTACTCGACGTGTGACGGTCGTCGAGTGTCCGATTACGGCGCGTTGCGCACCGACCGTACGCAACGCAACATTCAGAGCATCTCCCTCTATGAGCCTGTTGCAGGTTGCGGTACCGCGATACCAGGTCGGTCCGGCCGGCCCGTGCAGGGGAGATTTGCCAAGGTCAACAAGATTTTGGGCTGACGTCAAGAACTCGCCCTCGAGTTGCCCGGTCGCCATTTTCTCAGTGAGCATGGTTGGACTTTCTTTGAACCTGTCTATCGGACTCAGGACATCCGCATCCATGAGCAATTCCGATGTCGTCATGTAATCGAGCAGATCCTCCTTAAGCGCACCGTTGACGCCTGCAAGCCCATGTTCAGCAACGTAGGGCGGCACGCCGCCGTGTACGAACGCGGTATCGTTGATTACTATCATCAGCGGCTTCTTCAGGAGCCATGCACCGTAGATGCCATCGTGCCGGAAGGCTCGACGGTGACCGAAATATCCGGGTGGCGCCTTCTCGTCAAACTCAGACCTTACGGTCGACTCGTCGACATCCGTCGGTTTGCTGCGGCGAAACCGCTGGTACCACAATTCACGTTCTTCCGCCGATTCGACGTCCAGAAAGGCCGCGTACTCCTCATCCGAGACATAGCGAATATCGCCAATGAGGTTCATTACCTCATGATTGCCCAGCAATTGATGTACCCGACCGCCGGCGAGAGGTGCCTCATACTCCAGTCGTATGATGAGGTCCATCACACGGCGCGAGTCCGGGCCGCGGTCGAGCAGGTCACCTGTAAGGACAAAGTGAGTCTTGCCTCCACTCCAGGCGAGATTATCATCGATGACGTCCGCTTCCTGAAGCGTCGTCACCAGAGCATTGTATGCACCATGAATATCACCTACTGCGACTATTCGTTCGACGCCGGAGAAATGCCATTCATCCGCTTGCGCCGATGACAACGGCATGAGTAGACAAAATAGTAATACCAGTTCACGACCGAAACTGGTGGGGGATTTCCAAGCTGAATTACTGAATTTCATGTGCACCTCAGTGTCTGCTAAATTGTGCCTGAAGAGCGGCGAACAGAATATACGTGTGTTTCCCAGCGCCTTCGTGGCAGTTCCGGGCCACCAGAACCCCGGGGTTACTAATTGAATCAAGTAAACGGTTGGCCAATGTCGTGCATCCAAACATAGATTGCATGCATCTTAATCGCATAAGCTGGCCAGATTGGGCCTTGCGGGCCATGGAGGAACGAACATGAGATTGCCATTGAATTTTCGAACAGTCCTTTTTTGCGGGGCGTTGCTGGCCGGCTTTTGGGCTGGGGAGGCGCAGGCTGCCACCGGCTCATTCGAACAATCGTTTTCGATCGACGAGCCCATTCTCCTGGACGTTTCAACCGGCAGCGGAACGATCGATATTCGTGCCGGAGCTTCCGGGCAGGTTGAGGTCACCGGCCACATTACGGTCAAACGCGGCACCTTCTTTGGTGCGTTCAAGAGAAGCAGCGAGGAAATGCAGGAGCTGGTTGATCAATTCGAAAGCAATCCTCCCGTGAAACTCGCCGACGGGCGGTTGCAGGTTGGACACATAAAGGACAAGGCGTTTCAACGCAACGTCACAATCAGTTATGAGATTGTCGTTCCTGTCGACAGCGAAGTGAAATCGCACACAGGATCCGGATCGCAGGAGATTTCGGGCGTATCCGGGCCCGTTGAGGCCGGCACGGGTTCAGGAAGACTGACACTCACTGATATTGGTGGCGCAGTTGCCGTCCGTACTGGCAGCGGCGCAATCAAGGCAGACGGAATTGCCGGTTCATTTGAGGCCCACACTGGCAGCGGAAGCGTAAACATGACCCAGGAGGCACCAGGAGACGTTGTCGTAACCACTGGTTCCGGCAGCAGTGAATTGCACGGTGTGGTTGGTGCATTGCGTGTCCGGGCTGGCAGCGGTCGCATCGTCGTTGATGGTCAACAGGAAGGGGTCTGGAATCTTGATACAGGATCGGGCTCGGTGCGGATCAATTTGCCTGAAGATGCCGCGTTTGAACTTGACGCGGAATCCGGGTCGGGCGGCATAAACATCGACCACCCTCTAACCGTGCAGGGCAAGGTTTCCAAACGACACTTGCGGGGACAGGTTCGTGGCGGTGGATACCTGCTGCGTATTGAAACGGGCTCAGGTTCGATTCGGATCGAATAACGACGCGCCTATGGTCCGAGCGCGGCTCGGCGTTATCCTGAAATCGAGCTAGCGGCTTGTCTTCAGGACATTGATGCCGAGCACGCCCATGTCCATGCCGTCAAACACGGGAAAACCCTGGCGTTCGAAAACGGCTTTGTACCGCTGGTATGGCACGCCGGCATCGATCACGATGCCGATAAGGCGCCCACTCGACTGCGCAAGTGACATGAGCTTGCCCGCAAATACCTCTGCTTGCGTTAGCTGGTCTGTGTCGAGTTGTTCCGACAACGGGACCAGCCCTAGCATTACGACGCCGGCGCCAAATTCGATCATTGCCTTGACGCAGTCGACGTACACCGCCTCGTCTGCCATCGGCGTCAGGTCCAACGGATTAGATGCCGCGACGAGTCCTTGCATGTCGTGACGCTGGAGCACTTCGCTGAGCGCAGTACGGTCGTCTTCCCCGAGCTTGTAAAGGCGTTCCGAATCATTGTCACCCAGCGTATCGACGCTTCCGACGGTTTCGTAACCCGCGTTCGTTACGATGGCCAACTTGCCGAGTGTGTGCAGGTCCGGGTAGGCCGCCATCCATTTGAGCACTGCGTTGAACTGGTTGAACGACTCGACGAGTATCGCCCCGGCCTTGTGCAACAGTCTTTTTTGCACATGGTAGTCGCCCGTCATAGCGCCGGTATGACCCGCGGCCGCGGTCTGTCCGAGCTGCGAGCGACCGCCTTTGTATATGATGACATGGCGATTCTCCGCACGAAATTCTTCAACCAGCTTCGCGACCGCACAGGCGTCGGCACCGACGAAACCTTCGACATAAATACCCAATACACGCACAGATTTGTCGCGCGCCATCAACGCCATGAAGTCCGAAAGCTTCATGTCCAGCTGATTGCCAATAGAGAATCCGTACTTGAGATTCAGATTGGAATGGCGTGACAGGCGCGTAATAAGAAACGCGCCGCTTTGGCTGATCAGCGCCACGTCCGAGTCCGGCGTAAATTGTACATTCAGTTTACGTTGCGGAATGAACAGGCTGTTCAACCTTAGCGGGGACAGCAATATGCCCAGGCTATTGGGACCGACGACCGCCGGGCACCACTGCCCGCTTTTCCGGCGTGACTCGATGAGCTCGGACAGCCTGTCGCCGAAACCACTTTGATCAGCACCATCGCCGATGCCGCCGGCGACGATGTAGACGACCGCGGCGCCGCCACCCTCTGCGCATAATCGCTCGATAACTTGCACGCAGCTTTCCGCGGGCAGAGCCAGGATCAGCACATCGACCGGATCGTCCGCCAGCGCCGCAACGTCGGGCACACATCGAATGCCGGCGAAATTGTCGACTCCGGGCTTGACCACCAGCAACCCGTTCTCCGGCAAAGACGACTGGCGAAGATTTTCTAGTATCAGCCCGCCTACGCTCCCGGCTTTCGCCGAGACGCCCGCCAGTGCAATCCGGCCGGGTTTCAGGAAATTGTCGTCCTGCAAAGGCACCGGGGCAGACTCGACATGAGCTTCTTCGGAGCGCAGCCCGACGCCGTCAATCGCGACAATGTCGCCCGCACGGTCAATGACCAACGGATTCATTTCGAGCAAGCCCAGCTGTTCCCGGGCCATCAACTCATCGAGTGTCCAGAGCTTTTTAAGAAAGTCCAACAGGCTCTTGCCGTCGACGAGAGCCGCCTGCTGGCGCGACTTGCCGAGCAGTATCCTGCCCAGCCAATGTTGGCTTAGCTCTTCGAATGCTTCCTCGGGCGTGTACGCCGAAGCAGGCCACACGAGTAATGACTGCTTGAGTTCCCGCGCCCAATCCTCGGTCAACAAACCGCCGAAACCGAGACTGATGATGGCCCCGCAACACCTGTCTCTTTGCAGGCTGACGAAGATCTCACTCGGCGCATTCCTGGCACTCTGAACCTCGATCCTCTCCGCAATCAGGGTTCCAAGCCAGTCAAACTGCCGGCCGACTTGCACAGACATGCTACGGTGCATCGCACTGACAGAATCGACGTCGAAGTCACAAAACGCCAGCGCGCCGTTGTCCGACTTGTGCCACAAGTCCTGGGCTATTCCTTTGATGACGACCGGATCGCCGCTTGCAAACGGCGCGTCGGCTACCTTGCCGTCATCATCGACAAAACAATGCCGGGGCGTCTTTATGCCAACGCGGGACAATAATCCGTAGATCTCATGTTCCGGGATAAATTCGCTTGTCATCTGGAAAAGACCACGGCATCGTTCTACGAGCGCGTATAGGTTCCCACCAGGCGGTTCATCGCGATTACGTTTGGTTCAATCTTCTCCAGCAGCTCCCACATTGTCAGTCCTGGCTCGAGTTCGGGGTCCGCGTCCAGCGCCAGCAGCCAGAAAAAGTAGTGATGTGTGCCGTGGCCTTCGGGCGGCATCGGCCCACCGTAACCTGGCTTTCCAAAATCGTTGATGCCCTGGATGTGGTCCCTGACGCCTTCGGGAAGCTCGGCGATGGACCCGGGGATGCCGTACAGCACCCAGTGTACAAACCCATAGGTACCCGGCTTCACCAACGGTGCGTCCGGATCGTGACAGATCAGGGCGAAGGATCTTGTACCGTCCGGCTGGCCGCGCCACGACAATGCCGGTGATACGTCCTCATCATCACCGGTGTGCTTCGTCGGAATCGGTTCGCCTCGATCGAAGGCCGAGCTCGTCAACGTCATATCGGAAAGTGCAAAACCCATGATGCTTACTCCTTGGCAATGACCGGATGGATACACCTTGGTATATGCCCCTGTCGTCAATTTGGCAATACGACATGACCGTAAAACCGGCGACGGGGCGGGCTTCGCGCATGACGCTCCTCGGCGCGAACGCAGCCCTTCGGCCTGCAGGGTTCGAACCTTCGTCCGGAATGCTATACCGCAATTTTCTTTGTTCGCGGTATAAATTGTGCGATAATCAGGCAAAATTTCACGGAATAATTCCTAGTTAAAATGCTTTTGTAATTGCAAAACAATGAATTATGCATATACCGCGAATATCATTATATGCGGTATAAAAATACGGAATAAACGATGATTGAGAGATTGCCCAACAGCCTGTCAGTTCAGTACAGCGAGCTGATGCAGAACTGCGTCCAGCCCGTCTCAGACGGCTCGAACCTGTCTTTCAAGTCAAAGAAAATAAACAGCAAACGCTACTGGTACCTATACATCAGCATCGGCAAGACACGGCGCGAACACTACCTGGGCGAAGAAGCAACCGAGTTACTTGACAGGATCGACGACGAGAAAGCGCTGTGGCAATCGAACGTCGACGACCGTGACCTGAGATCTCGTCTTGTCAGCATGCTGATTGGTGGCGGTATGTCGGTGCTGAGCAAGGATGAAGGAAAAGTTCTGACATTGCTCGAACGAAACGGCGTATTCCTCGCTGGAGCTGCCCTCGTCGGCACACTCGCATTCCGGACCTATGCAAACATGTTAGGTGTTTCCTGGCAAAGCGGAGTCGGCACCCAGGACGTCGATCTCGCAATGGATAACCGTTATCTGCTCGCATTGCCGAGACCAAAAAGACCGGTCAACCTAGGCCAGCTGATCCTCGATAGCGGAATGGGTTTTATCGAAGTTCCGACGCTGAACCCCAGAGAGCCATCAACGTCGTTTCGAATTCATAATCGAGATTTCCGCGTGGACGTGCTGGCTCCAATGCGTGGTCGGGAAACCACTCGACCCGTCAAACTCGACCAGTTCGGAACTTACGCAACGCCATTGCGGCACCTGGACTATCTCCTTGAAGACATTCAGCCCGCCGTGTTGCTGTATGGACACGGTATTATGATCAACGTTCCCGCACCTGGGCGATTTGCGGTTCACAAGTGCGCGATCAGCCAGAAGCGTGGCAGCGGTTCCGCCGCAAAGATCCGCAAAGATCTGAGTCAGGCGGAAGAACTGTTTCAGGCCCTTCTCGAATTGCGGCCAACTGACGTCACACTCGCGTTGCGGGCCGCCGCCGAAAAAGGAAAGGCGCTGCAAGACAAGTTCCAGGCAGGACTCGATCGCTTGGATACCACGATCGCGGCTGAGGTGCGTAGACTGACGTAGACTGTGGCTAATCCGTTCCGTACAAATGTGTTACCTATGTCTCCGGTAGAGTCTGTAACCCATGTCTCCAGCATGGACCCCTTCATTTACTGGCGCGCCCGACAGGATGGATTCGGATCGCCTTTGGGCGATCTTCACCCTGCGGGCTTCGCGGCTAACGCCGCTCCGTCGCCAATTGCTATCGCAATTGGTCGAACCTAAGGTTCGAACCTGAGGGCAGCAAAAACAGAAAGGCCCCAAAAGGGGCCTTCTGTTTGTCGCGCGCCCGACAGGATTCGAACCTGTGACCCCTGCCTTCGGAGGGCAGTGCTCTATCCAGCTGAGCTACGGGCGCATTATTTGGTTGTGCTATCTATTCTATCTTGTCCGACAGTAGCCGTGCTGCGCACGGCAGCAGTGCTCCTCTCGTCGCTGCGCTCCTCGAGCCCGGCCACTCGCCGGTAGGCTCGTGGCGTTCGCTCCTGGCGAAGCATGCTTCGCCTCACCGCTGTGCGGTGACCGTCGCTCACCCAGCTGAGCTACGGGCGCATTATTTGGTTGTGCTATCTATTCTATCTTGTCCGACAGTAGCCGTGCTGCGCACGGCAGCAGTGCTCCTCTCGTCGCTGCGCTCCTCGAGCCCGGCCACTCGCCGGTAGGCTCGTGGCGTTCGCTCCTGGCGAAGCATGCTTCGCCTCACCGCTGTGCGGTGACCGTCGCTCACCCAGCTGAGCTACGGGCGCA
>Ga0255046_10000361_pt1 | contig 12213 bp, 12 predicted proteins | sample BC1_12_27_MG_FD_183632 | JGI IMG/M metagenome (GOLD analysis project Ga0255046, IMG submission 183632) | Seawater microbial communities from Strait of Georgia, British Columbia, Canada - BC1_12_27 | ecosystem: Environmental > Aquatic > Marine > Strait | place: Canada: British Columbia...
CCCGTAGCTTTGGCCTCTGCCGCAGTGACGGCCTCTCCTGCTTTGGCCTCTTTAATCGCCCTGCGTCTTTCCATCGCTTCATTGAAATACCGGTCTGATTTCTTTACAAGTTCGGCCTCCGTCAACTTCGGGTTCCGCTCCATCGTTTTTTCTAACGATTGGACGACGACCCCGCGTTCTTTAATCGTTGCCTCTCTCCACAAATTCGATTTTCTGATCTGCTTCATCGCCGACCGGCCAGGGCCGAGCGCCATAAAAACTACCGGAATACTTTCAACTGCTACATGCGCGGTCGCTCCTAATGTCGGGTATCCTGCTTTTAAAAGTGGGTCGCCCACTTGCGGTGCGAAATGGCTAAACATTGTGGCGGGCATTGTGACACCTTCAGAAATATCAAGCCCGGTAGGTGACCTAGGCATATACGTAAAGGACTCCGCAACATGTTGAAATAACTCAGGAGCCTTCGCAGGTTCCCCATACATCAAGGCCCCCGCTGAAGATACGCCGCCTAGCATCATGCCGACAAACCCCGTCCCCAAATGCAACACAGACTCGCCCGCACCGACTGCTATTTCCTTGCCTGTCGGCGTTTGCTTCATGCCAATATCCCGGACGATAAACTCGTAATCTTCCGCAACTTTTTCAGGCGACATGCCGTATACTTCAGAAATAGCCATAATGTTTGCGGATTTTTCTGGCGAGAATTGGTCGTCACCAAAAAACCTGTCCCGTATTCTCTCGAATAGTGAACGATCAAGAGGTGGGGCAAGGACAGCCCCCGGTTCTTTTTTGACCGCCTCATATATAGGGTTATCCTTGAACGAAATACCCCGCTCGGACAGACCCTTTTTTATTACGTCGTGCGCTTCATACGCGTTATCAATACCGATACCCATTTCTTGAGAGTATACGAGCGCATCGATGGCCTTTTGCTTCCCCTCCGGATCTTCGTCCATGGACGGATCGTTGAAAGGGTTCTCAACCTGAGCCGGTGTTTCTGCTATAGCGAACGGGTCTTCAATTCCTTCTGTTGCCAGTGCGCCTTCTGTAGCGAATGGGTCTTCGATCGGCATTATTTTTCACCATAGGTATTATTATAAAAATCAGTCAATTGCTGTTCAGTATAGTTTTTATTTTTAGGTCGCTTGCTGGCCGCTTCCAGGAACTCTTCAAGAGTCGGCGTCTTTGGCTTTTGCGGCTCAGATTTAAGCGCTTTTGTTTTCGGTAATTTCTCTTTAGCTGCTTGATCCCGTGCGTCCTGGTTAAAGAAAACCCCTTTGACTTTCTCCATAAATGTTTTCGGGATCTTATCGATATAGGGAGTTTTTAATTCCTTTAACACTTCCCGAGGGTCTGCCCCTTCTTCCGCGCATCTTTCGACGTATTCCCGCAACGTGTCCATGTACTGTTCAGTGTTGATCGAATCGTTGTAGAACTGTTGACGCGGAGTAGCTCCCCTGTTTGAACTGCCCCCGATAAACAAAAGATTTTTTTTCGAATTCGATAGGTCTTCTAACCCTTTTCTGTAGACCGTTTTGTTTCTGTAATCGTTCGGGTCGTTCTGGATTTGCCTGTTTCTCTGTTGCCACTGGTACACTTCGTCAGGAGGCAAAGAGGGCATAAACGCTCTTATCTGTGCATCCGTCCACTTGCCCAGGTTGTTTATAATTATTGCCTCTGCCTCAAGCTTCGTCGCCGCTAACCGCCGCTTCTTATCGTCCTTCTCCTGGGCGTCTAACATCTTGTGGTATTTTGCTTTTATCTCTTGACTCGCAGGGGATCGATCGATAAACTCTTCGCTTAACAACCGGTTATTATAAGAGCTAAACAGTACTTCTTTTTCCCTTGTGTCTATCTTTCCCTGTAGCCTTGTTTCCATCTTAAACAAGTCGTCCCTGTCTCGCCTCTCGTCTATTTTTTCGGCCCTTGCTGCGGAGGTGGCGCGGTCACTCGTTGAGTGTAACAGCCGGAGCATTTGCACCCGGTCGTCCTCGTTCGTAAACTCCGCGTTTATTATGTCTGCCTCTGTACACGTTTTATCTACGATCTTCGTCAAAAGCTCCTGTTGCACAAGCTCTCCAGCCTCGCGCGCGGCTGCTTTTTCAATGACCTGCTTATATTTAAGATCAGACCTCGCTGATTTTATGAACTTATCCCATTCGTCCGGCGACCACCCCTTCGCGACTTCGTCTTCCATCGAATCGATTTTTGTTTTCGTCTCTGCGGTCGAGAGTTGATCAAGGTCGTACCGGATTGTTTGCTCTGTTACTTCTCTGTCAACGTCACCCTTTATTTTCTCGGCGCGGGCCTCACTGATTGCCCCTGATTTCCATAGCTTATCAAGTGTCTCCTTTGCTTTTAAAAGATACTCGCCGCTAGCCAGTTTATTTCCGAGGCGCGCTTCCCTTGCTGCCGCGTTTGCGTTTCCATCGTACTGAGCCTGTATTTCTATCTTTGCCTTTTTGGTACTCGCCGCAATCTGGTTCGCGTAAACTTTTGTTCTCCCTATGGAAACTTCCCGTTCCAAGTCTGCGGCTACTTCTGCCCGCATAGACGGGTCAACGTTCCCGACGACCCCTTTCGTATATCCTTTTGCAGCGTCGTTATAACTTAATAAATCGGACTTGTTATCAACATATATGCGGCCAAGTGCTTCCCGGTTATCGTTATCGAGTGACGCCTTGTAAGCGTCCGCAAGTGTCGCGTTATACGCTTTGACTTCATGCTGATTGAACAGCCCAGGCTCTTCGAATTGTGGTTGTAAAAGGTCGCCTCCCGGCCCGCGCAACTCGACCTCTCCGGCCCGCTCTATCCCGAGTTGTGCCTTCTCTTCCGCGCGCCGCTGGAATCCATGCTGCGCCATTTGCGCGCCCATATGTTCGAAGTCATCCAACCTTTCAGACAAAGACCTCAAGCCCTCTGTTTGCCCAGACCGGACGTCAACGGGTTGCAAGTTGACCGTTTCGCTAAACCTTTTTTTTGCCATTATGTATACCTTGCCCTACTCGTATATGGGTTGAATGTCGCAGATCCCCCGACCCCTGCGGCTCCAGGTGTCCCGCCACCACGACCGCCACCACGAACGACGCCACCGTCTAACCCGCTTTTTGCCATCATGCCCATTTTCCCGGCTGTCCCTAATAGCCCGAGTAACGCCGTCTGTTTCGCAAGCTTCTCTGCTACGCGACCCCTAGACCGGAATGCCTCCGCTTTTAGCTGTGTCATAAACTTACCGCGCTGTGTCGCCTCTTGCTCTTTCTCCAGGTCTGCCTGTAATATCGTAAGAGGTGATCCCTCAAACGCTGATATCCCTGCGGCCCCGGCCCCTGCCACTTGACTTGCCATAGCTTCAGCCAGTCTCGCTTTACGGTCGGCCTCTCGCTGAGTTGCTCCAAGCTCTTCTTGCTCGGCCATCGCTTCGGATTCCATGCGCTGTATTTGGCCCGCAGATTTTTGCATGCCGTACTGAGCCGCCGCCGTGTATCCCATAAGCCCCATGCTTGCCAACGCCATCTCTGAACCGCCCATTATATTTTCACCTCATTTGCTATGCTTAAAATTGTAAACGGGAACGGGGTGTCTTGCGTGATAGTCACCTGTGCTTCAAGGCTGTATCCCGGAAGAAACAACCGCTTAAGCCCTGTTATTGGTTCGGGAGGGTCGAACTGATTTTGACCGATAACCCGGTCTGGAATCCTACGCCCGTTAACGATCACACCGTTAGACTCATAAATCTGCAACGCTACTCGGAGTATACGTTTTCTAAGCGCGGCATTTGGCCCGCCCTGAAGGTTCGGAACGTTAAGGGGCAACGTTGTCACTGTCGGTCTGAAATCCAGCCCCACCTCTGCGTAGTCGGCTCCTGGGTCAATGACCACCTCGCCGCCTGAAACTACCGCATCGTCCCTAACGGCCCCGTCCGCTTTGACCTTGACCGTCTCACCTTCTAGGTATGACAGCCCGGTAATGGTTGTGAAGTCGGAGCCGGACTGGGACATAGCGCAATCCATATAAAAATCTTCGTTCTCTTTTTCGACATAATACACCGTCGCGCCGTCGACGTCCCTTGCGACCGCGAGGTAAAGCTCATTGCTGACAGTCGCTATACTCACGATTTCGTCGGTTTCCGTCCTTGTCTCCCACCGTGTAAAACCGGCAATGTCCTGGGAGCTTAGTGTATTAAATACAGTAAGGGTGCCGTCGCTGTTTAGGATGTATACATAGTTTGCGTCGTTGTCCGATGTCCCGCGCTTGACTGCCATCTTGATAGGGTCTTTAATCAGGTGCGGTGCCAGAATAGAGATGCTAGACGAGGCGTTCGCTTTCTGCGCGTCGACAAACATAAACTGATACAGAGCGTTGCCAGTCCTCTGAAGGAACAATGTAAAGCCGTCAATCGTAACGGGCCGGACGCGCTTACTTCCGATACTCGTTTGCCTCTGCACAGCTATGTTCTCAGGTGTTAGAGGACTTCCTGGTGCGTAGAACTCCGCGCCCTCCGTAAATATTTGTAACGAGCGGTTGCTGTAGATAGCCTCAATAACGTTAATCTGATCCGTGTCAAGCGTAGCCTGTATCGGTTCGTCATCAAGGCCCGCATCCGGTAGAAACCTAAAATAGTCTGCGACATATGAACCCCATATCGTGTTAGGTAAACTTTTAGAACCACCGAAAAATAGTCTGCCTTCGTGGAACGTACAGGTTCTAGGCCAACCCCGGACAGGACTCCAAACCTCTTCAAGCCTGGAAACTCCCGCCTGTGTTTGAGCCACTGTAAACGCCCAGGTCGTTGCGTTCTTTACGTAGATAGGCGTTACTTTTACATTGTCCCATTCAGTCGCGGACTCGCCTCCAAACGTAATGTCAAAAACAAGCCCTCCGACCCCGACCTTTGCCACTGTGACAGAGTCTCTTTTAACATTCGGGAGGCTGTTCAATTCTTTTTCAATATCGGTAGCCGTGGAAACGCCATCGTCATCTATGTTATGGATAAACTCGTCGGACAAAAAACCATTAAAAGATATCTTTAGACGGTCGCCATTCGTTGAGCCTGTAAACGTCAGCCGTTGTATCTCTGCTGACGGTACGGGGCTGATCCCGTCGTTATAATCGAAAAGGGGGAACGTCTCGATACATCCGTCAATCGTAAACGATATGTCGGTTTCTCTCAGAATCCTCTGTGGTTGATAATCCGGGTGCGTGATTATCACCGTGTCGGCTCTTTGGATATAATCGAATTCCTGAACCTGCGTCCCAAACCAGGGGGTAACTAAAGTATCTTTTAAAACGCCATCCCGATAGATACTAAGAGAGCTACTTGTAAAAACAAATAGGTAGGACTGGTCAACTGAGAACTCAAACGCTTCTATCCGTGGTGCGCTGGCAATCTCAAAGCGATACTCCGTACCGGGCCGCTTCGTCACGCCGCCTTGCGGCATAGAATACAGGTTCCGGCCCAACGCCATTGCTTGATAATACTGCGGGAGGTCGATCCTGCCAACATACCGGGGGTCAATCTCTCCCCGGCTTAATAAAGATTGTACTTGCCAAAATCCCATTATCCCTCCAGGTACGAATAGGATGCACCCGAAAACCGGGTGTTTATAAACGGGCTGTCTATAATCTTTTTTTGTGGTTCGCTTTGGCTGTCTATTGTCTGCGCTTGAGCTAGTTGGAACAGATATTTTTGCTCGTAAAACTGAGCCTTTGCCGTGTCCTCTGTGACAGGCACTGCAAATTCAGCCGCAAGTTTGTACTCAATCGCTTTTACGACATGCGGAGGGAGTGCGGTCTCTTCGACTTCGTAGATGTACCGGGCCAAAAGCTCCCTTTGGTTACTGTAAACGTAAGCACCCACGAGGCTATAATCGTTCCAACTCATAACTTTCCACAGTCTGATACAGTCTGCGGGTAGCTGAAACGCATAGACGTAGTGTGTAAGTTCGTCGGGCGACTGCGTCAACCGGCTTAAGAACTGTTCCTTTAGCGCGAAAGACCACGGGTATGTCGCGAGGATCGCCCGGTATGTCTCAGGATAAAGGTTCGCCGCCACTTGAGCGCCCGCCCCGGTTTCTGAAAATGATGAGATTGGATTGTCGCCCAGTAACAATAAGGCGTTACTCGACATAGCAATATCAGTAGCCATATCAACCTCTTGTGATAGGGCGCGCTATGCACGCCCTTTTATTTTACGCTGATGTTAGAGCCTCGCCCATGGTGACATTTACGCCGGTCAAAATGGTTAGGTTAAGCCCAAAACCATCGCTACCGATTATGATAAGTAAGTCACCGCCGCCCATGCCCCAAGTGTCCGCAGCATCGTTGAAATAGTTGGCCGCCCTGATTGCGGCGAGTGTTGCCGCTTCCTTGTATAGCCATACTTTCCCGGCGTCGCTGTTTGCTGTCTGTAATGCAACTAGTGTTCCGTCTGCAAAAGCCATGTTAACCCCTCCCTTTATTATACAGCTTCGTCATACTGTAGCTTGACGACTCCTTGTGGTTCACGCGAAATTGCTCCGGCTTTAAAAATTGCGTTACATAGCCATGATGTCCTTTCAGGCACCCAGTCCACGCTCGTCTTCATATCGATTCCGATAGCGAGGCCAAGAGATGCTTTATGGAAAGCGAACGCAATCCTGTCATTGACTAAGCCGGGTAGACCGCCTTCCGCTCTGGTTCCGATTTTCAGGAACTTGAAACCCATGTAAGTATCAAGGTCACCATTAACAAGTGCTTTGACTGTGTTATAGTCGGAGCTTGTGACTTCATCGTCTTCCAAAAGCTTCTGGAGGGCCAGCGCCCTTAACACGATATAACGCTCCTCGTCAGGCGATTCGATATCGTCAAGATGCCCTTTCGCTTTTCTGACTAGGTCAAGTGTAAAATTTGTTGTTGCTGAATCATCGAAAATACGGCCGGTGTCTGGGTTCTCGTCGTTTGTCGCAGCAAAAGTCACCGCAGCCAACGCGTCGATTACGATCTGATCTTCCCGTCTTCCGATTGCGTTTGCAATTGTCTGGGCAAGTTCTTGTTTCTCGTCGAAATTGACTTCTGCCTGATCAAAAATGTCTGTATATTCAGGGGCATTCCAATTTTCCATTGCCGCTAATTGTCGAGCGTGCGTAATGTCCATTGGTGTTACAACGGCCTGTGACGCCTTTTGATTTGCTAATCCTCTGCCGATTCTTGCGAATTTATAAGATTCACCCGTTACGCCCGTTCTGATTGTGACAGCGTTCCTAAGGGTTTTGATCCCCTGGTACTGATGCTTGACCTCAGAGTCGAAAGCGATGACGGCTGAATTCGTGAGATACTTACTCATGATAAGCCTCCGTTTAAGTTAGGTTTTCCCGCTGCCGGGTGTCCCTTGTGGGCCGACGTAAGGGTATATGTTTGTCATAGTTCCCTGTGTCGGCTCCTATATTCGGAGGTATCGACTGAATCTATTGTTTTGTTAACAACTTATAAACATATTGTCAACCGATTTCTTCCCGGTATGGCTGATCACCATAATGGGATTTCATTTTTTCGTTAACCATTCTCGCATATTCCGGGTCTCGCATCTTGCGATTTCCGAACTCATCTTTCGCGAACATCAACTCGTCAAGCTCGCCCTTTGAAGCGCCCGAAGCCGGAGCCGCATCAACCGGATTAATCGGAGAGTTGCGTGTCATCGCTACCATTTTTTCAAGCATTCCGACTGAGTCAGCCGAGACCGCGAGCGAACGAAAAGCGTCAACCATTTCGGGGTCAAGATTCGCCGTTGCCCACGAGTCGAGGTTTTGTAACCGCGAGTCGGCACTCGTCCCGAGCTTCTGCATTTCTGCTTTCTTCAGGTCTTCAAGTGCCATTGCTTCAGCCGCCATTGTTTCGCCATAAAGGTTCAAAAGCTGGCTAAAACCCTCTTGGTTCATGTTCATTTGTTTTGCGTACTCTTTTGCTTTTAAAAACGCAGGGTCTTCAGAGTCGATTGATAACCCCCGCTCTTTTAATTCGTCTTTTAATTCAGTGAGCTGGTACTCTTCCGGCGCGCCTGTAAAAGCACCGTACTTTTTTTCTAGCTCGGGGTATGCACGCGCTTGTTCAGATATGCTTTTATACTTGTCAGATTTAAACCACTCTGGTTTCTCTCCCTGCCCCGGCGTGTTCTCGTCGAAATACCACCCACCCGACTCAGTGTTAATCTGCTTTTGCCCGGCGACGGCTTCGGCTACCGCCGCCGCATCACTTGAGGTTTCAGTCGGTTGTGGTGCTTCGTTAACGTCTACGGCTTCACTCATCTTTGTTTACTCTCCTGCATGTTAAAATTATGTTCCTGATAAATGCTTTCATGCCCTCGACCTTGCCGACTTCAAGCTGATTCATATCTGGCGAAAAGCCAGGGGTTGTGACCAAAGCATCCTGCCAGATTCCTATAAGTTCAAGGCCCGCCTCTGTCTGATGAAAAACCTTGTGTATCAGGTAATCCAGCTTGTCGTGCATTGCTTTTTGCTTCGCTTGATGTTTCTTTATTTCTTCAGGGTCAAGATCTAACCCCAGTTCGTCATAGGGGTTATGCTGCTTCTGTTGGTTGTCCTTCACTGCTACCTCCCATTTGTGTTTGTGCTGCGCTGATAACCGCTTGTGCAAATTTTTTCCGGTCGTTTTCATCTCTGATTAAGTCTTCAGGAACGCCGAGTTTGTCTGCCCAGTAACCGGCCAACTCTTCGACCTTAACAGAACCCATGATCGCCTCCGGCCCGAGTACATTCCCAAGCTGCGCGACTGAATTAAACCATACCTGCGAGTTTTGGAAATCTTCCTGATCCTCCGCAGCGGCAAGCGGGGATGTCTGTTTTAACGTAACGTCTTTGCCGTCTATTTTAATATTCGGGAAAAGCCCGCGTGATTTTAAAACGTCCACACAAGCGGAGACAAGCGGCTCTATAAGTTCCGTTTTTAGACGCCCCAAAGATGCACCCGCCTGTTTTAACATTTCCTGGTTCCGCAGCATGATCTCTGTTGCGCTACGTACCGGGTCTGTAATATCCCCTAGCGGTTCAACAAACAGCGTTTTTCTGATGTTCGCTTGCAAGTCTTCAAGCACAAGACTTCCTAATCCCAGATCGCCCGCCCTTGGCAACGCCTGTAAACTTGGATTTTGTACTCCGTTTTGTCCAACGGGTATGACAACACCCGGCGTTATCCTGACAGTATTCGGGTTAAAAATTCCATCGTTTATGCCTGTGTAAAGCCCCACCATTTGTATTGCGGCGTTCTCAAGCATAAACTGCTTGACTTTGTTTATCGTTCTAATGTCCGCAAGTACCTGCAATATAGGGCCACGGCCGTAAACCTCGCCCGGCGTCAAATGCCATCTGAAAACAATGAGCCTCTGACTATCAAATTTTTGAACATAAATAACCTTCTCGTCTTTCTCCAAAATCACGACATGATAGTACTTGCGGTCTTTGGTATTAAACATCATGCCATTAATAATTTTTACTTTTTTCTGCGGGTCTTCTCTTAACATTGTTTCGCACGTTGCCGGTAAATCGGCCCCTGGCCAGTTCTCCTTAATTTTACCGACCTCGATTTCCTGATTACGCCACACGTTTTTTAAGTCCTCGACATAAAGTTCTGCTAGTGGTACGTTCGAAAACTTGAGGGCTTCCTCTTCAGCAAAGATCCCCTCTTCTATCATGATTGCTCCGGTGCCTATGCCGTAATCTGATAATGAGGGGATGACCTCTGTTGAAAAATTACTATGATTCAGGTACTTAAAAAAAACAGTTGTCGCTTTCTCAAGCTTCGTACTCACCTGTTTTTTTTTATCCTCCGGCACGTCAGAACCAGGAGCGAACTCCATCCATTGCCGCCACGGAGGTATCACGCTGTGCTGTATCCGGTTCGCAAATTGTTCTAAACCGACGACCGCCGTCGAATCAAAAATATGTCTGTTTTTGCGCTGGCCTGGGCTGAACTGATGAAACGTGCTGCGCTGCGGGGCTGCGAAGTCCATAGCCTCTTGATATAAACTACGCCACAACTCCCATGTTGTTTTCGCATTTTTAACACGTTTCATTATGTCCTTAACAGAACCTAGCCCGTTAGGAAGATTAGCCATACATGCCACCCCCCCCGATCTCTGAGCTTGCGCCCATAGGCGACGTGCCAATCAGAAGACTGCGGCCCCCGGTAAGCATACGCGCACGCTTCCGTTTGATGCGGTCTTCTTCTTCCGCTATCCTGGCTTGCTCCATCATTTCCTGACGGCTCATCTCGTCCATTTGTTGTTCGTGTGCTTCCTTTGCCCGTCTCTCGTATCTGCGCGCAGGTCGGCCCGGATCAAGTTTGCTGATCTTCGACGCTTTCCCCTGTAGATACAAAAACGGATTCACTAAAGCTTTTTCTTTGCCGCCCATGTCTATTACCTCCGGTTAAGTATTTATATAATTGCCACGGGGTTACAACCCATGCGGCCCGTATTCCTAAGAGCGATTTTGTAATTTCTACACAACTCATAAAATGTACCCGGTGCCGTTTTCTGTCTTTAATAAACGCCCGATACTCTACGACTGTGGCGTCAGGGTGCAGTATTAAATCCCTGACATTTGGGTAGTCCCTAATCGGTATGATATCGATCAATGTATAGTTTTGCATCGGGTTCGTGACGATCCAGAATTTACCCCCGCAACTTTTTTTTACCGCTATCACATGCTGAAAGCCTTGCTTCAAACGTTTTAAAAAAACGTTCCGATAATCCGTATTAACAAAGATTATGTAATAATCTACGACGTCTATAATATCATCCGAATACATCAAAATTGCTCTCCGCTATAAATGGTTCAGAGCTTGCAGTTTTCTGGCCCGCTCCGAAAATGACATTCCATGCCTGGGCCATTTGACGGAACGCGTCCGCGCTATTGCTAGCCCAGTCATGCACAGGCTCGTCCGTGTACTTATCCAGCTTGTCGTCGTATTTCCGATGATAGCTGGCAAGTGCGTTAATGCCGACCTCGCAACGATCCTGATCAAACCAGCAACGCGCGAATAACTTCCGTGCTGCCTCGATACTGTCATTGAGGCTCTTAGTCCTGGCCACCTTTGTAAAAACTATTCCCATTTCGAGGGCCGTCTGTTCCCTCGTTTTCATTGTGAACATGTCCCTCACACCGATATCATGCGGCGCGTAATGCCGGGCGTAGTTGATATCATGCTCCCTTGCGAACGTGTTAACGTAGTCGATAAAATGGGGCATACCTTTGTTTTCTTCCTCATAATGATTAATCAGTCTGATCTCATTCCCATGTACCTGAACAAACCAGACGACCATTGCGTTACCTATAGAGATCCCCAAATCCCAGAACGTGTATGTCTTCAGGTGCTTCTCGATCGGGACAAACGTAACCCGGTCGTCTGCCCGCGCTGTTGCTATCTCTTGCGCAAAAATAGCGCCGGGTATAGCAACGTCAAACGAGCAATAGTACTCTTGCTGAATCATGTCTTCTGACATGCCAGCGTCACGATCCTCTTGTATCGCGTCATTCGTTATAATCGGAGAACCGTCATCACGCTTTGTGTCATCAACCGTCAATTGAGAATAAAACCATTTCGGGTTTTTCCTTGCCATCTTTGCAAGTGTATACCCATGGTTTTTACCGCGCGGCGTGTAAATAAACATTGCCCAGCCCTGGTTTTCCGCAAGTATCGGCCTGATATAGTTCCAGGCTGCCGGGTTACAAAGGCTCCACTCCGAAAAGACCACCCCTACCGGGTTCGACCCCATGAGACTGTCATAATTATCCGAGCCGCATAGCTGCCATATCGACCCGTTTTTCAATTCAAGCTGCATTTCCTGTGTTCGTTTTGACGTAACTATTTCTTTTGGAAACGCTTGCTCAAGTATCCTCCGGCCCGTCCTATCGATTCCGTCCCAGATAACTTTTCTTGCTTGTTTCTGTGTCGGAAGCATATGCCAGTATATACCCGTTTTGTATATGGCCTCAGTAGCCGTATAGTTAAGAGCGGTGCTGTCCTTGCCCGATCTCCGATGCCATGTTAAGACTGCGCGCTTTCCCCCTTTATCAAGATAATTCCACAGGTCGACCTGATGATCGTAAGGGTTCCATTCGTTTGGCATCTCTATTTTGATTTCGCGTACTCCTTACGAACGACGGTAACTTTCATATCGCCGCCTCCGAACTCAACGCGGTCTTTCCAGCTATCGGGCTT
>Ga0255046_10000363_pt1 | contig 12197 bp, 9 predicted proteins | sample BC1_12_27_MG_FD_183632 | JGI IMG/M metagenome (GOLD analysis project Ga0255046, IMG submission 183632) | Seawater microbial communities from Strait of Georgia, British Columbia, Canada - BC1_12_27 | ecosystem: Environmental > Aquatic > Marine > Strait | place: Canada: British Columbia...
AAGTAACGTTGTAGGGTTAATACTGTTGGTCCAGCTAATGAGCGCAAATCCAGCCTCGGCAGCCATCCAGCCAAAATATCCACCACGCATCCAATGGTTGGTATTGCATAGCCCCACACAACCGATGCCATGCATGCGAGTTATTTCCATGCATCGTTGGGTGCAGTCATAAGCATTCAGTGGCCCCGGACCTAATTGCCCGTCATATTGTTCCCAGGCGCCGTGACTCGACGAAAGTTGCGCACAGGCGGTGGGATTGACATATCCTTGACGAATATAGTCTATAAAGAGAGGGAAACGATTAAGGCCATGTGATGCCACACCAACCAAACTGTTTTCGGTGAAGATGGACGCACACAACGTTGCTCGTTTCTTATCAAAACCAACCCGCAGCAAGATGCGTTCAAGCTCGTTTTTCATGGTTTCCAGCGAAATGCGCATTGCCGGTATTCTCCATTCCTTCGCTTGAATTTTTCTGTCCCACGACTTACATCCCTGACACGCGCATAGACTCTTCCTTGGCCATACGGCTCCATTCCACAGCATTCTCCGGGCGATTGCCCAATGTATGATTGTCCTTCATGATCACCTCGACCACATTATCCCGGGTCACCACCATGGCTTGGCGGAGATCATGACGCACGGCATCAAGATCCAGCCTGGGCATGCTCAGCGGGGTCGGGCTGGGTTTCATGGAAAAGACGTATTTTTCTTCCAGATTGGCGGACATGCTTTCGATGTTGGCCCAGGGGGAACAGGAAACCCGCCTCAGGTTATGATGTTTTTTAACCACATGCCAGCGGGTGTGAAGGTCTTCACAACAGCCGTAGCAGGTGAGGCCGAAGCGATCCATGATCGGTTTTTCAGCCGGGAAGACGAATTCTTCATAATGCTCGGGCGATACGTTCACGGTCTCCTGGCTCTCGGTAAATCCCCACAGATCGACGGCCCTGACGTTGCCCTGAAAATCCGATTGGGGCAGCTCGTCGGTGAATCCGTATCCGCCCGAGCCGATGTAGGTTCCGTCGTTGTTTAAGTTCAGCAGATTGTTCTCTTCAAGGAAATCCAGTTTGGCCATGTTCACTTTGGAAATGAACGACATAAGGGCTTTCAATCCGTCCGGATGATCGTAAAAATCGGAATACAGATTCATCAGGCCCCGCAACTTGATGACCTCCCGGGTGATGCCCAGGGAGGACCACCAAAGGGTCTTCTGACGGACTTTTAGAATATCGCCAAAGGTGTCCCCGGCGATTTCGAAACTGCCATTGCTGGTTGCCCAATCGACAACGATTTGCGGCATCTTCAGCCGACCAAAATCCGTTTCATAATCCTTGATGGGCGCCTCCCACGCCAATGAACCACCCTGGGTGTCGGGTTTATGCTCAATAACCTCTACGCCCCAATCATCGGGCATGAGAATGCAGGGGACGTTAAAATAGGGTTCAACCGGTTTGTCGTCCCCCATCTCCTCGCCCCAGAAGATCTCCTTGCGCAGATCCATTTCCCAGTGCCGCGCCAACTTACCGATGCACGCCATCTGCCTTTCAGTGATGATTTCATTCCAGCCGTTTTCAGGCTCACACAGAATGACGGGACGCGTCTTTTCAAGGGTGTTGACTCGACGCCAAAGTTCCTTTCTCTCCGCCATTTCGGAACTGTCCGCGATCGTGGCGACCCTTTGCGCCAGTTTTCTGAGCACCTGCCTGTCCTCGGCGTTCATCTGCAGATCCTCGGGCTTGAACATGGTCGAGACCCGCCTGACACCGGATTGTATCTGACCCGTGGAAGGCCCATTGCCATAATTATCCATTGCACTCATTCTGAGCTATTTTTCCCGGGTTAGTTAATTCGAAAAAAATATCCTTTTATGATGTGTTAACCGAATATTTTCTTGAATTTTTCAACCGAGGCTATAAATCCATCTTCAAAGGTGCCGCCGGCCGGCCGGTAGACGCTTTCGTAGGATACGACGCCCTGGAATCCGTCCCTCTTTAAAGCCTTGCCAATGTCTTCTAGGTAGGGCGCCATCTCGCCCTGGCCTAATTCGCAGAACTGAACCGTTGCCTTGGCAATATCATATGTCATGTCCTTGACATGGATGTGAGACAGATGGTCTTTGACGAGATCGTAACCGTCCGGATAAGGCACGTCCGTGCAGTACAGCGTGTTGGGGATGTCCCAAATTATCTTAAAATTTTTTGATCCGATATCATCGACCAGTTTCCTGGCCAGATATCCGGATGTGACCATGGCGTTGTTGCCGGTTTCCACGGCCAGGGTGATGCCTTCATCCTCTGCCAACCGGACCGGGGCTTCCATGAGCCTTACAAGATTATCCCATGATCCGGTGCTGGCCACCCATTTTTCAGCCCCGTTGGAACCAAAGATGATCATCTCTTTCCTGCCGCTCATGACCCTTACCGTGTCGGTTCCCAACTCTTTGGCTGTCCGGATACACCGTTTCAGCGCCTCCATATGCTGCTTGTAGACGTCATCCTCGGCCGTGGTTGTCTTCATGCAGAGGCCCACAAAATTGTGACGTGTGATGCAGGTTACATTCATATTGTATTTTGCAAGCAGTGCCTTCATTTTCGCGAGTTCTTCAGGCGTGTGATCGCCAACCTCTTTGTCCCAGACAAACTGGAGCTCGGCCCACTGCATGCCGTGTTCACTCATCACTTTCAGGGCCTGCTCGAGGTCCATGCTGATACCGTCTGTAATTACACCTAGTTTCATTTTATTCTCCTGTATGATTAGCGGTTTCTATTTCGTCTTGAAAAACCTGGTCCTCCGGGCAGGGATTGTTTAGGACCCGGACCGTTTGACCTCGGTTCCGGCGATTTGCTCCAGGAACTTTACGATAGCCCAGTTGTCGCCTTCCGGAAAAAGCGACATGCCCGTCTTGAAAAGCTCGTAGGCCGTTGCGGCCGTAAACATGGCGCAGCCATTATCCCGAGCCATGTCCATGGTAATTCCGAGGTCTTTGTGCATCGTACCGATATGACTGCCCGTGTCTTCGAATTTACGATCCAAGATCAGGGCGCCGCAGCCTTTCAGTAATCCGCTGCCCACGCCGCTGGCGCAGAATACTTCGTAGAGAATTTCCGGGTCGGCACCGGCCTTTGTTCCGAGAACGAGTGATTCGAAGATAGCGGTAAAACTCGCGCCGATCAGTGCCTGCAAGGCAGCTTTGACGACCTGTCCCTGGCCGATGCTTTCACCGACGTGGAAAATGCTCTGACCAACCGCTTCGAGGACCCCATGGTTCTCTTCGAGCACTTCCCTTTTGGCAGCGGCCATCATGGTCAGTGTTCCATCATCCGCGCCACTCTTGCCGCCGCTCACGGGGCTGTCGATGAGTTCAATCCCCTTTTTCTCTGCCGGTTCTACCAGTACCCGGATCTCCGAGGGGTTGATCGTCGCGCTGACGATAATGCAGGACCCGGGTCGCATCGTCTCCAGGAGCCCACCCTCCCCCATGACAATCGACTGAACCTGGGCGCCGTTCATGACCATGATAAAAACACAATCACTGTTTTCACCCACGGCTCCGGCCGAAGCCACCGGAGTTCCTCCCAGATCGGAGAGCATCTTTTGCCTCTCCTCGCGAAGATCAAAACCGCTAAGCGCGAAGCCGGCTTTAGCAAGATTTTTCGCCAGGCCGATCCCCATGTTTCCTAAACCCACTACGCCTATTTTTTTCACTTTTTGCTCCTTTATATTTGGATTGGTCTATTCCCACGGGCAAACCCGTGGAACCCTGTTTCATGGTGTTTTATCGATAACCTGCTGAATAAAGCGGGTATGTTTCAGCGCTTCATTCACGTTGGCCGGCGGCTGGCTGCGGTCCGCCATGCACTTATGGAACTCCCGCAGCTCCCGGCGGTAGGCTTCGTCGTAGCTTACCTGTATCTTCTTTTCCCAGGTCAGCTCCCCATCGCATCCCTGAACGAATACCGGGCTGGGAAAGTGGAGAAAGTAGGGAGCGGGAAACTGCAGCGACACCCGGCCGCGGTTACCATAAAAGGCGTATTCTTCCCGGTAGTCCTTGAGATACGGCAGATGGTGCCATTCCAAACAACAGCACAATTCGGGGCGGTACTCAACCAGAATCTGAAAGGACATGGTATCCCGCCAAAGCTCGACACTCCGCACCCGGGCGGGTTCACCGAGAAAACCGAACATCATGTAGATGCTGTGAATCAAACTGCCGTTCAGAGTGCCGAAAAATTGCCGCAGCTGTCTATCATCCTTACGCGCCCCCAACGCTTCATCAACCAGTTGAGCAAGCGCTCCACCGGTCAGACCTTGTAGTTGGGCCTCCAGCTGTTCGGTCCAGTTCCCGGGCTCCCGATGTCCCTCCTGAATCCGCCCCCCGCCACGCCTTATCCGCAGGTGGGAGAAGCCAAATTCAGCAGCCGGGTGGAGAACGGCGATGCGCACGTAGCCGAGATCTTCGAGCATTTCGACCTGCTGCTTGGCCACGGCAAAGGCCGGATCGTAGAGCTTGTGGTAGCCCAACTGTACGATCTGATTGCTTTGCGCAACGCGGGCTGCGATCTCTTCTGCTTCGCGCAGGTTCCAGGCCAGGGGTTTTTCCACCAGGATATCTTTGCCCTTATCCAAAGCCGCCAGCACCGAGCCGTGATGAGAGCCGCTGTGGCAGATGATGACGGCTTCGATATCCTCCCGGTCCAAAAGCGCCTGATAGTCGGCATAGCGGGCATCGATGTGGTAGCGATCGGCCACGTCAGCGAGCAGAGACTCGTTGATGTCTGAGATAGCGAGCAGCTTGAAGCGCTGCTCATCATCGAGGATATAGGGGATGTGGCTAATCTGGGCGATGGTCCCCGCCCCGATCACCCCGATTCCAATCGGTCTGCTCATATGCTCCTCCTGCTCGAGTGACTAGTTAGTGTCGATCCAGAAATGGTCTTTTCCCCGCTGAGCGCCCGCGATGGTCTCATGACAGCTCGACAGGCGCACCTGTCCGCGCACTTTGAACAACAGCATCGATGGCCCGCATGTTGGCCACGCCGTTTTCACCGGGCAGCTCGATGGGTCTTTGGGTGAGAACCCTGCCGGCAAAAAACTCCAGTTCCAGCTGCCACTGATGCACCGCTTCGGTACGCACCGTTTCTGTTTGGTAGCGGCCGATACGGTAATCGGTCGTGAAAAGAGCCGCTTCCACCATGCGGCCGAAACGGAGTATCTCCACCTGGCTGAAGGCCTGGGGGATATGGATATTTCTCTTTTCGCCGTAGACGGTGCATCCCTGTTCGAAATGCATATCTTCCATATACAAATTGGTGTCAAACTGAAGTATCTCACCCCCGGGGAAATACAGCGTCCCTGTGGTTCTCTCATCTACGCCGCTGGCACCGATTTCCTGGGTGGCGAAAACCGAAACCGGCTCGGCGCCGACCAGATGGCGGGCGGTGTTGATGCAGTAGCAGCCTAAATCCATCAGGGCCCCTCCGCACAGGCTCGGGTTCATCCGGATATCATCGGCAGGATAAAGAGAACGGGACATTGCGGCCGCAATCCGCAGTATTCTGCCGATGCTTCCTTCCCGGATCAGCTTTTGAGCTCTTTGGTATTGGGGATGAAATCTTTGGGCAAAGGCTTCCATCAAGAGAACACCCTTGTCCCGGCAGGCCGCGCTCATTTCTTGAGCATCCGCTGCGCAGCAGGCGATCGGTTTCTCACAAAGCACGTGCTTGCCCTTCTGCGCGGCCTTGATGGTCCACTCCTTGTGCAGGCTGTTGGGCAGGGGCACATAGACCGCCTGAATTTCCGGATCGTCCAGCAGCTCTTCATAGCTGCCATAAGCCCGGGGAATGTCGAATTGGCGGGCATACTCCTGGGCCTTCTCCAAGCCTCTGCTGGCCACGGCCAGGACGTCTCCATTGGCGGAGCTCTTGACGCCGGGGATCAGGGCAGTTGCGGCTATTCTGGCACAACCGATAATCCCCCATTGTACGGTTTGGCCATTTTTCATTCTACTACCTGATCCTCCTTCCCCGTAAGTGCTCTGTTTACTTTTCGTGCCCGGCCAGGAGCCGGTCTATGACGACACTGGCCGCACCAACACAAACAGCATCCTCACCAAGGGCCGAGATTGCCAGCTCCGGAATCCCCAGCTTGCCGGCATACGAGCCCTCGGCAATAGTCCTTTTCACCGCTTCAAAGAAAGGCTCAAAGGAGGGTAAGGGACCCTCATTTAGGATCACCATCTCGGGGCTCAGGACATTCACCAGATTAACCAAAGCCTTACCGAGATACCGGCCGGCCTCGGAAATGATATCCTTGCAGCAGGTATCTCCCTGGCTGGCGGCCGCGATCACGTCCTGAACGGTGATTTTCATGTGGTCAACGCCGACCCTGTCTCGCAGGAGGGTCTTGACACCGGTTTTGATGATTCGAATCGCGTTGGCTTCAACGGCGGATTCACTGGCCAGGGTGCGCAAACAGCCCCTGTTGCCGCAATGACAGAGCGGCCCGGCCTGCACGATACTCATATGGCCGAGCTCCCCGGCGGCGGCATGGCTACCCATGTACAACCGTTTGTTAATAACAATCCCCCCGCCAATGCCCTCGTCGATGGCCACCCCCAGAACATTGTTTTTGCCCCGTCCGATTCCAAAACGAGCTTCACCCAGTACAATCGCATTGGCATTGTTCTCTACATAGGCCGGAAAGGCGAGCCTCTCCTGAAAACCCTCAACAATATTCATTCGGTTCCACTCCGGCAGGCTGGTCGAGCGGACGACGATACCCTGGGTGTGATCTGTCAGTCCCATGAAACTCACACCGAGGCCGATGACCCGTTCACGATCTATCCCCGATTTGGAAATCACCTGGTCCGCTGCCTCGGCAAGGGTGGCTAACAGCTGGTCGGGATTGGTCCGCCCGTTGAGTTCGATGTTCTGTTTTCCTATAACCCCTCCGTCCAGCCCGACCAGCATGGCTCGCGAAGTGAATACGTTAATCTCTATGCCGAGGGCATAAAACGCTCCTGGATTTAACCGCAGTGATACCCCGGGTCGGCCTAGCAGAGAAGGATCGCGACGCTCATTCGTATACTCTACAATTTTCAGTTTTTCCAACTTGTTAATTATATTGGAAACCGTAGATCGGGAAATGCCCGTTATAGAGGAGATTCGGGCGCGCGACCCTCCCTGCTCTAAATGAAGCACTTTTAAGACCGCGGCTATATTCTTCTGCCGCACAATCGAAAACAAAGTGGTCCTGGACATGTTATTTATCAGATCCTAATGTGAGCGATTTTATATTTTGACAGCCAAACTGCCGGACATGCTATTTATTAGACATTTAATCTTAAATTGCAAAAATAGCAAGTTTTATTGGTGATTATTCTTGACAAGCATACCTTTTAATGCTTTGTTTTGTTCGAAATACAACAATATAGCAAAGGAGGAACCGAGATGACAAGAAGGAAAGGGATTTTTATCTTTGTACCGGTCGTGCTTGCGGTCTGCAGCCTGTTGTTGGGGGCAGCCACAACGTTTTCAAAAAGCAAATACAGCGAAGCCCCGATGCTGGCCAAGCTTGTACAGCAAGGGAAGTTGCCGCCGGTAGAGCAGCGCCTGCCCGAAAACCCACTGGTCGTCACGCCCATTGAGCGCACCGGCAAGTATGGCGGCACCTGGCGCTCGGGGATGAGGACCATCGCCGATCTGGGGCTTGTCAACCGCGAGGCAACCCACCACGACGGGCTGGTTCGCTGGAAGGTGGACATGTCCGGCTGGAAACCCAACGTCGCCCACAAGATCGATATCAACAAGACGGCGACGGAGTATACCTTTCATTTGCGCAAGGGCATAAAGTGGTCCGACGGTATGCCTTTTACGGCCGATGATGTCATGTTCTGGGCCGAGGATCTGGTCGGCAACGCGGAGTACGGACAGAAGTACGCCCCCAGTGACAGATTCAAGGCCGGCGGCGAGACCTTTAAGGCCCAGAAAATCGATGACTATACGGTCAAACTGACCTTTGCCAAGGGTTACGGGCTCTTTTTGTTGAATATGTGCACCGGCGAAGCCAACGGGGAACCGATCCGTTATCCGAAACACGTTCTAAAAAAATATCACCCGCGCTACAACAAGACCAATCTCGACAAGCTCATCGCCGAAGCCGGCGTAGGGTCCTGGCCGGAACTGATGGGGATCAAGGGGGGCTATTTCAACTCCCACGGATCGACGGCGGATCCGCGCTATGATCCCAATTTTCCGGTGATCCTGCCTTACAAAATCAAGATCGGCCCCCAACAGACAACCACGGCCCTGCTCTACGAGCGCAACCCCTACTACTGGAAGGTCGACACCGAGGGCAATCAGCTGCCCTACATCGACTATCAGGAGTACACGCTCTACAACGACGCGGATGCGATTGCACTCGCGGCGGCCAACGGCCAAATTGATTTTGAATGGCGCCATCTGTTTGCACCGAAATACCGTCCCCTGATTGTGGAGAACCAGAAAAAAGGCAATTACCGCATCATCCCCACTAAATTTACCTATGCCAACGATGTTGCCGTCAAGTTGAACCTCAACCACAAAGACGCGGTCAAGCGCGAGGTGTTCCAGAACAAGAAATTCCGCATCGGCCTTTCGCACGCGATCGATCGCCAGGCGATCATCAACACCATCTACGCCGGGGTCGGTGAGCCGGCCAACATAAGCCCCTTGCCGGATTCCGGGCTCTACCGCGAATCGATGGCCAAGCAATACACCGAGTATAGCGTGGACCTGGCCAACAAGGCCCTCGACGCGGCAGGCTATTCAAAGCGCAACTCCCGGGGAATCCGTCTGGGTCCCGATGGCAAACCGATCCGGATCGCCTTTGAAGTTATCGGGATTTACGTGGATGTCGGGGAACTTATTGCGAATAATTGGAAAGCGGTCGGCATCGACGTGCATTTCAGTGAAATCGAGCGATCGCATCACGCCACGCAAATATTTGCCAACGAGCATGACATTGTGCTATGGTCCGGTGACGGCGGCACGCGGGGTGATCTGTACCTAAATCCCCGTATTTACCTGCCGACCAGTCCTTTCGAATCAGAGCATGCCACACGCTGGGCGCTATGGAATCAGAATCCGGATGCTCCGGAAGCCATGGAGCCACCGGCGGACGTCAAGCGGCAGTTCGAACTCTACGATCAGTTCAAAGCGGCCGCCACCGAGAAGGAACAGGTCAGGCTGATGACCGAGATTCTAAAAATCTCGGAAGAACAGTTCCATGTGATGGGAATTTTGTTTCCGCCCTTGACCATTACGATTGCTAAGCACAACTTCCGCAACGTTCCAAAGACGCTAATCAACAGCTGGGCGTATCCCAGTGATTCTCCGGTTGGTGTCGAGCAGTTCTTTTTCGATTAATCGGGAACACTCGACTGGTCTGAGTACACGAGAATCCAGGATCCTGGCGACAGGGTCCTGGATTTCATCTTTTTTCAAAGGTCGGACAGATTATGGGTGGGTACTTCATAAGACGAACCCTCTACGCGATACCGGCCATGCTGGTCATCTCCTTCGTTTCCTTTCTCCTTATCCAGCTTCCACCCGGTACCTTCGCCGACACCGTGGCAGCGGAAATGATGGAGAGTGCTTCGGTCAACGAAGATGCGATCAGAGCTATCGAAGAGCGCTACGGCTTGAATCAGCCGCTCCTCGTGCAGTACTGGAAGTGGATGTCCGGCATAATCCTGCGAGGCGATTTCGGGCAGTCCTTTATCTGGAACCGACCGGTCGCATCGCTGATATGGGAACGTTTGGGCTATACCTTGATATTGACGGGGTGTGCTTTTTTTTTCGTCATTTTGGTGTCGGTACCGATCGGAATCTACTCTGCCGTCCGGCAGCACTCCGTGGGCGACTACATTGCCACCACTTTGGGCTTTTTGGGTCTGGCGGTTCCGGGCTTCCTCCTGGCACTGATCCTGATGTACCTCGGCTTTCGGTATTTCGGGCAGAGCATCGGAGGCTTCTTCTCCCCTGAGTTTGCAAGAGCTCCCTGGAGCTGGGCCAAATTCGGTGACCTGATGTCCCATGTCTGGATGCCGATGATTGTAGTGGGTATGGAGGGCACCACGTCGCTGATCCGGATCATCCGGGCGAATTTACTGGATGAACTGCTCAAACCTTATGTCGTTACCGCCAGAGCCAAGGGGCTATCCGAACTGAGGCTCCTTTTCAAATACCCCGTGCGGCTGTCTCTGATCCCATTTGTGGCTACTCTGGGTTGGATGCTTCCCATGCTCGTTTCGGGAGCAACGATCGTATCGGTGGTCATGAGTCTTCCGACCACCGGGCCCTTGCTCTTGCGTGCCCTAATGGGTCAGGACATGTACCTTGCGGCAAGCTTCATTATGCTGCTGAGCGTGCTGACGGTGATCGGAACCCTGATCTCTGACGTGCTTCTGGCAATTTTAGACCCGAGGATTCGCTTTCACTAATGGAAACCAAAAAAACGGGGCCGCCCCAACACGACATTCCGGACGCCACGGCCGACCAGACACCACGAGACGCTGATATCAGCCTCCAGCTGGCCAGTCAGTGGCAGCTGATGTGGTGGCGGTTTCGCAAGCACAGGCTGGCCCTGGTAAGCGGCATCGTGGTCATTCTCGTGTACGGGGTGGCGGCCTTCGTCGAATTTCTGGCCCCGTTTCCCCCCGGCCGCATGATCTCGCAGCTGGCCTACGCACCGCCCCACCGCCTCCACCTCTGGGAAAAAACCGAAGAGGGACTCAAATTCGGCCTGCACGTGTATGGATATACGTTCAAGACCAACGTCCTCTCGCTGGAACGCACCTTTTCTGTCGATACAGAACAGAAGATCGCGGTCCGCTTTTTCGTCAAGGGTGCGCCCTATCGACTGTGGGGGCTGGTTCCGTGGGACAGGCACCTGATCGGTCCCGTCGATCCCCAAGCCCCTATGTATCTGTTGGGTGCCGATCGTCTGGGGCGCGACCTGTTCAGCCGCATGATATACGGCACCCGCGTTTCTATGACGATTGGCATGGTGGGCGTCACCCTCAGCCTGGTGCTGGGTGTCCTTTTGGGCGGTGTCTCGGGCTACTACGGGGGTACGGTCGATCTTCTGATTCAGCGTGTCATGGAGATCCTGCGCTCCATGCCGACCATTCCGCTGTGGATGGGTCTGGCGGCAACGATTCCCACCTACTGGTCGCCGTTGCTGGTGTATTTCATGATCACCCTCATTCTTTCGGTGATCGGTTGGACGTGGCTGGCCCAGGCCGTACGCGGCAAGTTCTACTCCCTGAAGACAGAGGACTTTGTGATCGCTGCCAAGCTGGACGGTTGCAGCGAGCTGCAGGTCATTGTGAGCCACATGGTGCCCTCTTTTATGAGTCATATTATTGCCACGCTGACATTGGCCATTCCCCAGATGATCATGGCGGAAACCGCGCTCAGTTTCCTTGGCATCGGTCTGCGGCCGCCTGTCGTGAGTTGGGGGGTTTTGCTGAGAGAGGCTCAAAATGTCCGGGTGTTGGCGACCTCGCCGTGGTTGTTTTTGCCGGGAGTAGCTGTGATCGTCGCAGTGCTCGCCCTCAACTTCTTAGGAGACGGGATCAGAGATGCTGCGGATCCATACAAATGACATATACCGGTTCGAGTGGCGGGAACGATATGACCAATAGCGAAGTCATTCTTGAAGTCAAGGGATTACGGACCCAGTTTTTCACCGATGAAGGCGTTGTGAAAGCTGTGGATGGTGCGGACTTTCGGGTCCGTCGCGGCAAGACCGTCTGTCTGGTAGGCGAGTCGGGCTGCGGCAAATCGGTGACAGCACGCTCGATTCTGCAGATTGTCGACAAACCCGGTAGAATCGTCGCGGGCCAGATTCTGCTCCACCGCGACCCCGGCGAGGTCGTGGACCTGACCGAATTCAGCTCAACCGGCAAAGCCATGCGCTCTATTCGGGGCAAAGAAATCGCCATGATTTTCCAGGAGCCGATGACTTCCTTGAGCCCCGTGCATAAGATCGGCAACCAGATCATAGAGGCCATCCGAACGCACTTCGATATTGACAAGAAGGGCGCCAGATACCGCGCGGTGGACCTGCTCAACCGGGTCGGCATTCCCAATGCGGATCAACGGATCGACTCCTACGTCTTTCAGCTAAGCGGCGGCATGCGCCAAAGGGCC
>Ga0255046_10000364_pt1 | contig 12193 bp, 13 predicted proteins | sample BC1_12_27_MG_FD_183632 | JGI IMG/M metagenome (GOLD analysis project Ga0255046, IMG submission 183632) | Seawater microbial communities from Strait of Georgia, British Columbia, Canada - BC1_12_27 | ecosystem: Environmental > Aquatic > Marine > Strait | place: Canada: British Columbia...
GAGACGAGGAAATATTAAAGAAAATAGTAATTTAAATACAATTCAGAAGAAAAATAAAATAACAATTGGAGAAAGAAATAGTAAAATGTTTGAACAAGAATTGTTTCAATCAGAAGATAATGTATATAATATAATTATTCGTGGAAAAATGGATGGTATTTCTGATGGTCATGTTGTAGAAACAAAAAATAGAACAAAACGACTATTTCATAAAATTCCAGATTATGAAAAAGTTCAAATGGAATCATATATGTTTTTATCGGGATTGAATAAATGTATTCATATAGAACATTATGATGAAGAGAGTAATGAAACAATATATGAACATGATGAAGTATTTTGGAATGATTGTAAAGAAAAAATAGTTAATTACATAGATACTAATGTAAAGCCCTATTTACTAGAAAACATGTAATAACACTTAAAGTATTATATTATTTTTAAATTGAAATCGGTTTCAAAATACTAGTTTTAACCATTTTATTATATTTAGATTTTGGCATATTTACTAACATTCCTTGTCCAAAACCAAATAAATAAAACATAATAATGTAAGATAATAATCCGATAATAAATGTACTAAAAAATAAAATAAATATTTTTGATAATAATTTTAATAAACTTTCTTTTTTATTTATATTATTAATTTTGTTATAATATAAATGATCATGTATATATAAAGCTCCAATAGTTGTTAATGATAATACAAATGACCCTAATATAAATGCTTTTAAATATGTATCGGCTTTAAAACCACTAATTATACCTCCAATATTGACTTTATTTGTCATTTATATATATAAATAAAATAATTTGATTTTTTTTATAAAAAAAATATAAAATACAAATAATAAAAATGGAAGCACAATCGCAAACAATAGTAGTCCCCGATGATTTATACTGTCCAATTTCTGGAGATTTAATGATTAATCCTGTGAGTGAACCAGAACATAAGGGTGGTCATACATATGAAAAAGATCAAATTGAAAGATGGTTATCAACAAAATCTACATCTCCAATGACACAGGGTCCATTAACAGTTAGTGAATTATCTCCAAATGAATTTGCTAGACGAACAATTGAATCAATAAGGGGTATGTTAAAAGATGAACAATTTAAAATCAAATCAAAGATTGCAGAAGTAGAATGTAAACAATTTATTGATAAATTAGATGAAATTACCATTAATAATTATTGTAATGATAATAGTATATTTATTAATATTAATACACCTGTTATTATTACTAGACCACCAGTTGATATCGTATTATGTTTAGATGTATCTGGTTCAATGGGAACAGAAGCAACGATGAAGGGACAATCAGGTGAAACAATTAGTCATGGATTATCAGTATTATCGTTAACAAAAGCAGCAGCTAAATCAGTATTATATAGTTTAAATGATACTGATAATATTTCTATAGTTGTTTATGCATCTCTGGCAGAAAAAATTGTAGAAAATATTTCATGTTCTCCGGAAAATAAAACATTAATCAGTCATCAAATTGATGAATTAAAAACAAAAGATACTACAAATATTTGGGATGGTATTCATACTTCATTTGAAATCCTTAGAACAACATCAGTAGAATCAAAGCAAAAATGTGTATTCTTATTAACAGATGGCTTACCTAATGTTGTCCCACCAAGAGGCCACGAAGCAATGATTGATAGATATTTTAAACAAAATAATTTTAGATGCCCAGTAAATTGTTATGGTTTTGGATATCAATTAGATTCGGAATTACTTTCAAATATTACAAATGTAACTGGTGGTGATGGATTTTCATTTATTCCTGATTCATCTTTAATGGGTAATATATTTATTCATGGAATTAGTAATTTTCTAACAACAGCATCAAATAATTGTTTGTTAACAGTTAATTTAAAAGAAGGTGTATTATTTGAAGATGGAACAACTACTAAATTAATTGAAATCAATAGTTTAAAATATGGTCAAGGTAAAAATATTAAATTAAATCTAAATACAGAACCGAGTGTTGAAAATTTCTTAGAAGTATCATTATCAGTAAATGATAAAAATTATATGAATAATACAATTATTGAATCCGATCTAAATCATATTAATTCACAAATTTTTAGATATAAATTTATTTCCATTGTTTCAAACTGTATTAATTTACAAAAAAATGGAAATAAACAAGAAGTTAGAACACAAATTGAAAGACTGTGTTCTGAATGTAAAGGGGACCTTAATATTCTAGGAAATAAGTTTATTCAAGATTTATATATAGATTTAGAAGGACAAGTTAAAGAAGCATTAAATTTTACAGATGAAGGTAATAGAAAAGATTATTATAGTAAATGGGGAAGACATTATCTATATTCTTTAGTTGGTGCTTATAAAAGTGAATTGTGTAATAATTTCAAAGATAAGGGTATTCAAAATTTCTCAGGTGAATTATTTGAAACAATTAGAGATAGAATTGATACGATTTACAATGAGTTACCAGCACCAAAACCAGATATAGTTCATTATAGTCGTCGTGGTGGTAGTCGTGGTTATAGAGGTGGAGGGGGAATGGCACAATGTGATACTTCAATCTGTTCATCACCACCAATGACAATGGAAACATATAATTCAAGTGGTAATATGTGTTGTGCTCATGGAAGTAAAATTAAATTATTTGATAATAGTTATAAAAATGTAGAAGATATTACGAAAGGTGATAGAGTAATTACAATTGATAACAATGGAAATATGGGTATAAGTGAAATTGAATGTGTTGTTAAATCTAAATGTGATAATAATTTAGAATTATTAGTAGAAATTGGAGATTTAAAAATCACACCATATCATCCAATTAAATATGATAATAGATGGTGTTTCCCCACGAGCATTGGTTTTACTGAAATTATTGAATGTCCATTTGTATATTCATTTGTAATTAAAAATCGTAATTCGGTGTATATTAATGATATTGAGTTTGCAACATTAGGACACACGTATACTGGATTAGTAATTGAACACGATTATTTTGGAACAAATGAAGTATTAAATGACTTGAAGAAGTTTGAAACATATAATAATGGGTATGTATTATTAAATAAGAATATGATTCATAGAGATAATAATACAGGATCAGTTAATAATATTAGTAATAATTATATGGAAGCCAATCTATAATTTTAAATTTGATAATTATTTATATATTTTTTTTCAATAATTTAAAACATAATTATGTCACAATTGGCAAAAATAGACTATGATATATATATACCTGTATTTGATGAAAATACTGGAGAATATATAGATAAATCACCATATAAACCATATGAAAGAAATAGAGTTAGATTTGAATGTAGATGTTGTGCCGGTAAATCATTTGCAACAAACGCACAATTTAAATCACACATTAAATCACAAACTCATCAAGAATTTATTAAAAACTATTCAAAATATTATAAAGAAGTTGATAACGCATCAGAAACTATAAAAAATCAATTAATAGAAAATGAATTGTTAAAAAGAAAAAATAGAAAAATAACTAAACAATATATTATTTTAAAATCAAAAGATATTGATAATAATGAATTACTAGAATTAAATAATAAATTATTAGAATTAAATAATAAATTATTAGAAAAAGATAAAAGAATTAAAGAATTAGAAAAATATATAGAAAGTCTAGATAATTTTGATAGTGAAGAAGAATTTAGTGAATGTAATAGTGAATGTAATAGTGAATAATTTATAATCTTTTCTTTAATAATTTTTGTGTTTCTTGGAGAGTTTCAACTATTTTTTTTTGTTCTTCTGCTGCTTTAAGCATATTATCTAACCTTTGTATTTCAGTTTTCAATTGCCATTTTGTAAAATGAACCATATTATCTATAGCTCTATTAGATTCGCATAATAATGGATTAATATTTTTCATTGAATATTCATCGTCAGATGAATTACCAGATTCAGAACTAGGCATTTATTAATAATAATATTTAAATATTATTCTTTTAATAATTTGATTTATAATAATTTGATTTATAATAATTTGATTTATTATTATTATTAATAAATAAACCATTTTATAATGTCGACTTGTTCAATTTGTATAGAAAAAATATCAAATGAAAAAGTAAGCCTTGAATGTAATCATGAATTTTGTAAAGATTGTTTAAAAGAATATTTAGAATACACAATCAAATCAGAAAATAAAAATTCAATTGATTGTCCTAATTGTAGGCAAAGTATTAAAGAAACCGGGAATGTAGAAATAGATGAAATAGTTAATAATTTATCTAAAAAAGAAATTATAGATTCTTCTTATGATATAATGATAAGGATAAATTCAATTATGTGTGAAATTATTAATTTATATGAAAGAGATATGGGTTATGGATATTTTAATTCATTAAATACTCAGATATATTATACTGATGATTTAATATTACATATGGAAGGATATACACATAATCATATAATTAATAGAGAATATTATATAGAAAATTCACAAAATAGAACTAATGTGATTGAAAATTATATAATTAATCTTACAAATAGGGGATCAACAATTAATATGGTTAGAGTTGTTAAAAGTGATAAAAAGAAGTATATTAGAAAAGATAATAATAAATATTATAAAAGTATTAAACTACCAAAATTAAAGTTTAATAAAAAAGGTAATTTTAAAATGAAAAATAAAAAAAATTATAAATGTTTACGATAAATATATAAAATAAATATAACATAATATAATATATATATGAAAACATGTTATTATTATCAAACATTTATTGGATTAAATGATATTTTAACAAATCAGATTAATACAGATGTAATAATAGTATCATCATTACATTTTGATACAGTAAATAAAGAAATAGAAATTTTTTTAAATAATAATAAACCGACAGATAAATTATTTAATAAATTATGGGAAGAAACAAAACAAGCATCAGATAAAGGTATAACTATAATGATGATGTTGGGTGGTGCGGGTGGAGCATATCAACAATTTTTTTTAGATATTAATAAAACTTATCCAAAATTATTAAATTTAATAAAAAGTAAACCATGGATAAAAGGATTAGATTTAGATATAGAAGAAATGGTTAATATAGATAATGTAAAATTATTAATAAATAAATTATTCAATGATTTGGGGAAAGATTTTATAATAACGATGGCTCCAGTGGGTCAATCTTTAATGTCTGATGAACCAGGAATGGGTAATTTTTCATATAAAGAATTATATAATTCACCAGAAGGTAAAAAGATTCATTGGTTTAATACACAATGTTATAATAATAGTTTTAAAAAATCAACAATAGATAAGATTGTTAAAAATAAATATCCTGTAGATAAGATAGTAATGGGAATGATGTCAGGTGATTATGATAGTAAATCATTTCCAAATGCAATAAATGAAGTTAAAGATATATTAACAGAATACCCCAATTTTGGTGGAGTATATGATTGGGAATATTTAGACGCTCCACCAGATAAAGGTAATCCACAGAATTGGGCAAGATTTTTTAAAGAAATACAATTACAAGATACGAATGAATCAATTGATAATGGATATGGTAGTTGTAATATTTTTTAATAATATTTTTATCATAAATAAATTTGATTTATCTAGTAACAAAATACTAGATAAATAATAATAAAAAATGTCAAAACATTATGATTCACCATCTGATTCTGAAACAGAAAGAGACGAATATGATATTGATTATGGATCACCTGATGAATATCCACCATCACAAGAAGAAATATATTTGAGGGAAGGTGAGAAAATTTATGAAAAAAGAATATGGTATTTAATTATTATGTTTTTACTATATCCATATTTAATTATAAAATCGGGAAATCTGTTTCAGAGTCTAAATCAAACACTTCTTCCTTAATATACGTTTCACCTGATTGAATTATAGGTGGTTTGTATGCCCCAGTATTATTATTATTATTATTCGCTTTTTTAATAAATTTTTTTTTAATATCTGGATCATAATCAGGTATTTCTTCAAATGATATTTCAATTACTTTATTTTTAATATTCCATCTATCTAATGTATAATTATCAAATGTTCTAGGAAATTTACCTTTTTCTAAATTAAATTTACCCAAACCTCTGACTGGTCTTTCAATTAAAATATTTAAATCAATATATTTACAATTTAGTTCTAGTTCTTTTATTATTTTTTTTTTAATATCTAATATTTTATCTGTATCTTCAAAATTTATTTGGATTGTTTTATCATTATAGATAATATTGAATTGTGTCATTATTATTAATATTAATTAATAATATATTTTTAAATATTAGCTTTACCATATACTTCATTTACTTGCTGAGTAACTCTCATAAATGTAGTTCTTTTATGAAGTTCATTCAATGAAGAAGCACCTACATATGTACAGGTTGATCGTATACCACCCAATAAATCTGATACTGTATTTATAACATCTCCTTTATATGGAACTAGAACAGATTTACCTTCGCTTGCTCTATATGTTGCCACACCACCTGCATATTTATTCATTGCGATTGAACTGGACATTCCATAAAATTCTTTAAATTTTTTGCCATCTTTTTCAACTAATTCACCAGCACTTTCAGTATGACCTGAAAACATACCTCCACTCATTACAAAACTAGCACCTGCTCCAAATGCTTTAGAATAATCTCCAGGACATGTACAACCACCATCAGATACAATATGACCATCTAATCCTTTAGCTGCATCAGAACATTCAATGATAGCTGATATTTGTGGCATCCCAACTCCGGTTTTAATTCTAGTAGTACAAACTGATCCAGACCCAATTCCAACCCGAATTACATCTGCTCCTCTCATTAATAATTCTTCAGTCATTTCTCTAGTTACAACAGTCCCAGCAATAATAATTTTATCAGGGTATTTATTTCTAGTAATTTCTACAATATCTACAAATGCGTCCGTGTAACCATTAGCAACATCCAGTGATATAAATTTTACAGGAATTTCATTCATAATTTGGTCTAGTTTTTCCAAATCTTTTTCTCCGATACCTGAAGTAACTGAAATATAATCATATATATAATTTATTGATAATCCCATATTTGTTGTTTTCATATGAAAATCTCTCCATTCATCTAATGTATAATGTTTATGAATACATGTAAACATTTTTTCTTTTGATAAACTAAATGCCATTTCAAATGTTCCAGTTGTATCCATATTTGAAACCATTATTGGTATTCCAGACCATTCATAATCTGGATTATGTTTAAATTTAATTTTTCTAATTAAGTCTACCTGCGATCTACTAGTTAATTTAGACCTTTTTGGTCGGATTAATACATCTTTAAAGTCTAATTTGATTTCATTATCAATTAACATTATATATTATTATTATTATACAATTAAACTTTATATATATATTATTATTGTTTTTTAAATCATTTTTTAAATATTTCATATAATATAATATATGAATAGAAGTAGTAATTTATCATTTCGTAAAGGTAGAATTAATTCATTGCCTAGTTCAATTGAATATTTAGATAGGGACCGCGAATTTAAAGATTTATATTCAATAGGAGCAAAACAGGGAAGAAAAAATATGTTTAAAACACCCGAAAAATATTATAGAGGTGTTTCAAATAAGATTAGTCCAGATAGCATTGAAAGAAGAACTGAAGGAGAAAGAAAACAAATGTATAATCCAAAAACCAGTAAATGGATTCAAGATACAGGTCAAAATAGAAGTAGAATAAAAACATATAAAAAATCTCAAAAACCAAAATTAAGTTTAGTTAGATCAAGTATGCCAATTGAATCTTTTGATGAAGATGATATTGAATATTTTTTAGATGATTATAGTGATTTACCAGAATATATGGACCCAGAAACATTAATTGATCCACGTATTCCAGATGGAACATTGAATAGTGAATATTGTAAAGATAAATACAAAAATAATTTACCAGTTGATTTAAATAAAGTAAAATATGATTTGACTGAATTACCCGGTATAGATAATTCCATGATATTTTTAGGTGAAAATAGAGGTTACCCGATGATACATATTGATACTATTCCTGCATTATTAGAATATGAAGGGAAAAAATTAAATGTTATTGAATATATTAGTAGAGGTAGTTTTGGAACAGTATTGAGATATTCAGAAGAAACGCCATTAATAGAAGGATGGCAGATAGATGGGAGTAATGAATTTGGAACAAATTATATAAATATTAATACAGGAAAACAGACAAATACTATTCCTAGACAACCTAATATACCTTATTATGAATTAGCTGTGAAAACATACTCAAATCAAACTGATGGTGAAATAACATTGATAAATGATTTAAATAATGATGGGAAATCAGAATCAGATGTAGGTATGTGTAATACAGTAAATACTAAAATATTGGAAAATAATTCGGGTGAAAAGTTTGCTATTATGGATTTAATGGATGGAACATTATCAGATTTAATTAAAGATAAATTAACAATAACACAAGCTATAGAAATAACATTAGATATAACTAAAAGTTTTAAATGTTTATTAGATAAAGGATTTTCATATACTGATTTAAAATCGGCAAATGTTTTATATAAATGTTATAAAGATATTCATGGTGATGGTCATATTAAAGTTGTTCTAGGTGATATTGGTTCTATATGTAAAAAAAGTAAAGAACGAGAACCAATATGGACATCTGATTTTTATATTACAGAAGCACCAGTAAGTGATGGTGGTGTAGCTACATATCCACCACCCGAATCTATTGATGACGCAGCTAATACACCTTGTAATGAAAATACTATGTCTTGGGATATTGGTGTAATATTATTAGAATTATTAGGATATGATACAAATGAATTTTATTGGGGTTCTACATTAATTAAACAATGTGTTAGCACATATGAAAATGCCGATGTGTGTTTCCTAAACTATATTAGAAATATGACATTACCAAAAATAAATGAATTATATAATTTAGATGATATAATACTATATGGAATACCCAATATAGGAAATATTACATTATATGATTTATTAAAAAACATTATGGATAAAAAAGAAAGAAGGATTAATTTAGAACAAATAATAAATGGATTAAATAATCAACCATATTAAAAATAATTTGAAATAATTTATTATTAAAAAAAATAATATTAATTATATCGTATATCCATTTATGAATTTATTATCTAGATTAGGTAATAATATTAATGATAATATTAAAATAAAAAATAAAAAATATAAACCACCTTGGATTGATAATAAATTATATGGAGATTGTATTAATAATAATATTTATTTTGATAAACTGTCAAAAAAATGTGGTTTTGGTTCATTTTCTAGTGTATATAAAGTATTATATTATGATGAAATAGTATCATTAAAAATATTAAATCATAAAAATAAAAAGAAACAAATTGAAAATGAGATAAATATTTTACGAAATTTAAAACATAAAAATATTATTAATTATATTCATAATTTTGAGTATAATAAGAAAAGATATATTATTACAGAATATGCTGATTGTGGTGAATTATTTAATTTAATAGGTATCAGTATCAATTTTACAGAAAATGAATGTAAAAATTATATTTCAGGGATTATAGATGGTTTAAAACATATGCATGATAATAAAATTATTCATAGAGATATTAAATTAGAAAACATTTTAGTTAAAAATGAAATAGATATTGAAAGTGGATTATTATATAAAGTTCCAAAACTATGTGACTTTGGATTTAGTATCAAACAAGAAACAGAAAAAATAACTGGAGTTTTAGGAACATCTCAATATATTGCTCCAGAAATTATTACAAATGAGTCATATGATGGTTATAAATCTGATGTATTTTCTCTAGGGTGTTTATTATATATATTAAGATTTGGTTCTTATCCATTTTTACATAGACCCGATTTTTATAATCAATATTTATCTGATAGAATAATTGAATTATTTAAAATACCTATTCCTGAGTATCCCCCATCAATATCAATATCCCCAAAATTAAAATCATTGATTGACAATATGATCATTATAGATCCTGAAAAAAGGTATAGTTTACAAAATGTAATTGAAAATGAGTGGTTTGAATAAATTATTTAAATATTAAAATATAACTAAATAAAATGGAAGAATTATTATTAGAAAATAAAAAATTAAAAGAAGAATTATTTTTTTTTAATAAAATATTTAAATTTTATGATTCACTTGTATATAATATGATAATAAAATACAAAAATGGAGAAAAAGTCTGGATAGATAAACAAAAAATAACCGAAAGAGAATTATTAGAATTAGACGAAGATGATGAAGTTAAAAACTTAATTAAATCTTGTAATACAAAATATAATGATTCTGATTGGTAAAAAAATATTATATAATATATAATATAAAATGAGCAAAGAATTATTAGTTGTATTTGATATAGATGAAACATTAATACATTTTGTTAGTCACAGATATACAGATTTATATTTTAATTTACCAGTAGAAGAACAGGCTAAATTTGATATAGTAAGAGATGGGGAAAATATCATAATATTAAGACCATATTTACAAGAATTATTTGATTTTTATAAAAAAAATCCAAATATTAAAGTAGCATTATGGACTTATTCGGAACAAGAATATGCTTATAATATTAGAGATATATTATCGGAAACATTGGGTTTAGGTGAAGATTTTTTCTTGTTTGCTTATGGTGCTGAGGATATGATTAATGAAGATGGTGATGAAGATGATTATCCAAAAAATTTAGAAAAAGTATATAGAGATTTTCCATCATTTAATGTATTTAATACATTTATTGTGGATGATGCTCCGGGTAATATTAAACATGAAATTAATAGAGAAAATTGTTTATTAATTCAACCATTTGCTCCATTTAGTGTTGATAAAGTAAGAAAAGATTTAGGAGAAGATGGTATAGAAATTGCATTAAATGATAGAATGTTAGAAGCCGTTGAAAACATATCGCAGGTAGTAGCAACAGATATTAGTGGATGTTCAATTGAAGATATAGAGGTTTGTTTTACAGATCAACCTGTTTTCAGTAAAAAAAGAGTTAAAAGAATGGGATTAGAGAAACTGTTAAAAAAATATGCAAAACCACCATGTTTAAAATGGGAATCAGAATATGATATATTAACAATTGGACAACCAAAATTATCTAAAAAATTTATTATGGTAGCAGGTAAAAAGAAGAAAAAGAAAAGTATGAAGAAAAAGAAAAGTATGAAGAAAAAGAAAAGCATGAAGAAAAAGGGTGGCATGAAGAAAAAGAAAAGCATGAAGAAAAAGGGTGGCAAAAAAACTAAATCTAAAAATAAATGAAAATTAGCACCCGATGATATGTATGGTGGTGGTTGTTTTGAAAACTCTGGAATTATTCCATTGGGGTGGCAATATGTTGTAGGCGATGCACCTACAAATACAATATTCCCATTTCGTTCATATTGGTTAATGCCGATAGTTAATAAAAGAATATTTAAAAATATTACCGGAGAGCAATTATCATATATACCAATATATATATCATCGGGTGCTAATTCACCATTATCATTTATACCCTTACCATTTCATGGATTTATTTCATTAGTTCAAAATAATGCAATATTAGGATTTTTGATGAAAACAAATACATTATCTGCGAGTGTTTTCAAACAATTTGCTTCAAAAATTCCCGAATTGAAAGAAATATTAAGATTAAATACTTCATCTGATACTATTCCAGATAAATATATTCCAGAATATATAAGTATATGTAGACAAATAATGGAAGAAGAAGAAGATAAAAGAAGATTAATGACTGAACAAATATCGGATAATGATATGTATCAAATTAAAAGCAAATTGGGATCAATTGAATATTTCAATGAAATAATTGATACAAGTAATGGTGCTATCAATCCTAACTATAGATATATATTAGCGAAACATAATGAAATTAGAAAAATAGGTGAACAATTATTAGATCCACATACAATTGAAAATGATGGAATTAAATATATAGAACCTAGTCCAGCTAAAGATAATTTAATAATTCAAGTATCAGGTGAATTAGATAATAGAATGGGTGGTGATTTTGGTGATGGTTGTATATTGCCTTTAATACATGATCTTAAAAATATAAATGATTTAATTGTTCAAACAAACTCTTGTATTTTTAAAGAATTTCCAATTGTATCAGATAAAATTAGAGGTTTTTA
>Ga0255046_10000365_pt1 | contig 12192 bp, 13 predicted proteins | sample BC1_12_27_MG_FD_183632 | JGI IMG/M metagenome (GOLD analysis project Ga0255046, IMG submission 183632) | Seawater microbial communities from Strait of Georgia, British Columbia, Canada - BC1_12_27 | ecosystem: Environmental > Aquatic > Marine > Strait | place: Canada: British Columbia...
AACAGAGGCCGGGTGAGACCCCCTCAGTAGTGACCGCTTCCTCGGACGGCCGGGGGGATCCTGAACAGGTGATTCGACGCCATTCGGAAACGAAAACAAAATCTACGGCAGGCCAGAGTCAAAAGATAATTGACATACGAGTATAGCCAAAAAGAACACCGAACACTGAAAGGATGAACATCGAACCTCCAACATCGAATTTTGAATGAGAAAAGACGGAAACAGAAAAATGAATTAAGATTTTCGTTACGATTATCAAAACGCCCGAAAAGAAATAAAAATAGTAAACAAATGGAATTAAATTGGGGAGCGAAGCGACACCATTATTCGATGTTCGATGTTGGATGTTCGATGTTGGACGTTCATCTTTTTATTTTATGTGCAAGGAGTTAAGATGGTATTAGAAATGCTTGAACATTATGAAACCATAGTCGACGGCCTTCAAATATTTTTATGTATCCTGATTTTATTTTTTTTAGCACGCAACCACAGGCGCCGAATGAAACCTGAATTGATGAACCCTAAAAGTGAATCCGATCAGGATTTTAACCTGCAGGTTTTCTCACAAACGATTAACCAACAAGTTGAACTTGCCTTTACCAATATCCTCAAAGTTGCCGCCAATGAACGACGGGACCTTGTTAAGGTTTTGCAACTACAACAGCTTACAGAGGCGGACCACGGTTTCTCGGAGATCCGTTCACCATCGCTTACCTCAGGCCCCGGTGATCCTGCTCAAAGCGTACAAGAAATAGCAGGGCAGGGCGAGCGTCAGACGCATATCCAGAAGCTATCCACCCAAGGCATGAATGCCAAACAAATTTCCGAAGAGTTAAAAACACCCTTGGGTGAGGTCGAACTCATTTTAAGCCTCCAAAAAAACAGCACAAATTAAAGATTCCTGAACCGAACGGTTTTTGACAACCGCTATATACTCCCCCCATGCTCTGTCGTGCTTGCCCCCGGATAAATACGACCTGGCGGATCAGATCCGGGCAGTTGGGATTCGCTTCCCCGGGTACCGGCAAAAATTTCCCGGTGCCTGATTCTTACCGGCAAAGATTATCCTTTTTTGGAAATTTATTGGCTTAAATCGCATAAAACATGAAGGCCAAGGCGTCCCCGACACCAGAACGGATTGGTATGTCTCTTGCATAATAATACGGCAATGATTTGATGAGGATTAGCGCTTGATCCTGAATTGAAGGGATTTAAGAAAGAACAAACTTCACAGAAAGACAATGACGAGGGGAAAATATGAGTGGCGGTATTTACATGGCGGCCTCCGGTGCCCTGGCCTACGAAAAGCGGTTGCAGATAATTTCGAACAATCTCGCCAATGCCAATACCGTTGGCTACAAAATGGATCACGGGCAATTTCAGTCTATTGATCCGGCAGATTTGCCGGCATCACTATCTTCTGCTTCACCGGAACTGAACACTTCCCAGGCCCAATCCTTCTGGTTTCAGTTTAACTCGTACACCGATTTTACCCACGGCAGCCTGAAAAACACTGGCAATGATTTTGACCTGGCCCTTGTGGGGGATGGATTTTTTTGTGTTCAAAAACCTGACGGTGTTCATTATACCCGCAAGGGGAATTTTACGCTGAACGCCGAAGGCGTGCTGGTGACCGGCAACGGTTTCCCCGTTGTGGGCGACGGTGGAGAAATTGAGGTTAAAGGCTCAGAAAACCCCCATCAGTTTAAAAAATTTACCGTGGATGAAGAAGGCAATGTGTCCGTGGATGGAAAACAGGTCGGCAGCCTGCGAATTGTCAATTTCCCTGAACCCGGCAAGTTAATGAAGATGGGTGACACTTTGTTTAAAGCGGCGGAAAATAGTCCGCCGCCCGTAAAAGCTGAAGATTTTAAGGTCAGTCAAGGATTTGTAGAGCTTTCCAACGTCGATGTCGTCAAAATGATGACGGAGATGATTGAGGTGCTGCGCGGTTATGAATCCTATCAGAAAGTAATCCGCACTGCCGATGAGGCCACTTCCAGATCGATTAACGAAGTCGGCAAAGCCTGATCCGCTAAAAGCGGATAATTTATTATTGACTATTGAAAAATGAATATTTGTGGAAGTCGCTGCGCTCCATCATTTGTTAAAGGTTTTTTGAGATTGATCCGCCGCAGGCGAACCCTAAATATTCAATATTCAATCGAAAATATTCAATTTTTTTACATATAACAAATAACTTTTTTCAAGTGGGAGGATGAATGATACGCAGCTTATGGACTTCAGCAACCGGAATGCAAGCTCAGGCCCTGAATCTTGATGTCATTGCGAATAATCTGGCTAATGTGAATACATCGGGATTCAAAAAAAGCCGGGCCGAATTTCAGGATTTATTATACGAAACCCTTAAACCCGCCGGAACATCTTCCAGCCAGGATTCACAGGTTCCCGCCGGGATTCAGATCGGTCACGGTACCCGTCCGTCGACGGTGCTCAAGATTTTCACCCAGGGCACGATGGAAAATACCGGCAACGAGCTCGATCTGGCCCTTGAGGGTGACGGCTTTTTTCAGATAGTTCGGCCCAATGGCGAAACGGCCTATACCCGGGATGGGGCTTTTAAACTTGACAGCGACGGGCGCATTGTCAATTCAGATGGGTTTGCCTTGGAACCGGAAATCTCGATTCCCAGCGATGCCGTATCCATATCGGTGGGGATGGATGGAACCGTTTCCGTGCTGCAGGCCGGTGATTCGACTCCCAGCGAGGTCGGCACCATTGAACTGGCCCGCTTTGTAAACCCGGCGGGATTGATCAGCACCGGTAGAAATCTATACATAACCTCGGAGGCATCCGGCGATGAATTGACGGGCATTCCCGGCGAGGATGGATTGGGCACCATTGCCCAGGGCTTCTTGGAAATGTCCAATGTCAGTGTTGTCGATGAGATGGTTAGTATGATTACCGCCCAAAGAGCCTATGAGACCAACAGCAAATCGATCCAGACAGCCGATGAGATGCTGCAGATAGCCAACAATATCAAACGTTAGAGAATGAATAAATGAAACCAATCAATTCCGGATATCCAGGTTGTAAGCATTTTTACGGCTATATAGTTGGTCTGGTGGCATTCGCATTGCTGTTGGCAACCGCTTGCAATATTTATGCGTCTGATTTGACCCGGGTCCACATTTCGGGAAAAGTTCAAGTCGATGATGAAAAAATCCTCTTGGGCCATATCGCCAAGATCGAAGGTAGCGATCCGCAAATGATCCATACGTTGAGCGGCATTGTGGTGGGCCGGGCGCCCCTGCCCGGCAATTCACGCAAACTCGACGGTGCCAAGATCAAAACGCGCTTGAAGCACAATAGGATCGATTTGGCGCAACTGGTATTGGACATTGCGCCTTCGATTACGGTTTCCCGCAGTTTTATCGAAGTCAGTCCAGAAAAAATCAAGGGGCTTGTTTCCGACTATATTTCAGTCAATCTTTTAGCCGGCAACTCAAATGCCAGCATCAAAAGCATTCAGGTTTCCGAAGGCCTGCGCTTGCCGAGCGGACGCATCACGTATGAGGTTACAGCCCCCCGCGACCGCGATTTGGTGGGCCAGGTTCCTTTTGCAGTTAATTTTGATGTCAACGGCAAATTATACAAAAAGGTTTGGACCACCGTAACCATCGAAGTGCTGGCTGAAGTCGTCATCACTAAAAAGCCATTGGGCAGGCATAAACCGATTACCGAAGATGATATCATGGTGCTTGAGATGGATTTGGCCAGGGTCCCGGCTGACGTTATCACTGACCCGGAAGCGGTGCTGGGCAAAAGAACCAAACGAGCGATCGGGTCCAAAACAGTGCTGCGTGCCAATCTGGTAGAATTCCCTCCTCTGGTAAAACGCGGGGACGTGGTCGTGATTGTGGCTGAAACAAACGGACTTAAAATTACTGCCCTGGGCCAGGTTAAAAAAAAGGGAGCGCTGGGTGACCGAATTCCGGTGGTGACTTTTGAATCCAAAAAGGTGCTGTACGCCCGAGTGATCGATTCCAATACCGTAAAGATTGATTTCTAGACGGAATCGTCACGGCCGCAACCGGCTCAAAAAGGCACCCTCCAAATCTATAAGGTAGGAACATATGCAGAAAACAACAAAATGCTTGACGGCGGGCCTACTCGCGCTCTTTCTGATTGTCGGACTTGGCGGGTGTGCCGGTGGCCGGAAGAATATTCAACCGGCCATCCAGCAGATGCCTCCCCAGCAACTGACAGTGCCGCAACCAATCGTATCGCCTGAAAATAATGGCGGTTCGCTGTGGCAGGCACGTAGCACCTTCAATGGATTGTTTATCGATACCAAAGCTCGCAACATCGGCGACATTGTGACAGTGAAAATCGACGAATCTGCCCAAGCCAGCAACCGGGCCAATACCGAAACCGAACGCAGCTCCGGGCTGGAGGCCGGCATTGATAAATTGTTCGGTTTCGAAACCTGGTGGCAGGATGAGATTTTGCCCGACGTCAGCGACAAATGGCCGAAAATCGATCCCTTCGGTAATCCTTCTGTCAAAGGCTCTTTGAAAAGCGATTTTAAAGGGGATGGTGAAACCAGCCGCAGCGGTAATCTTGAAGCCTACATTACCTGCCGGGTGGTCGATGTCAAGGCCAACGGCAATCTAACAATCGTCGGGACCCGCGAGGTGATGGTCAATAACGAAAATCAATTAATCATTTTATCAGGTGTTATCCGGCCCCGGGACATTTCTGATACCAACGTTATTTTGTCCACTTTCATATCGGATGCCAAAATAGCCTACAGCGGCTCGGGTGTGGTGGATGACCGTCAGCGGCCGGGGTGGTTGGCAAACCTGTTAAATAACACGTGGCCGTTTTAGCTCTTTTAATTGAATATTCAATATTCAATTATATGCCTCAATTGGAAAAACCTATGAACTCTTCAATAGCTAAATTAATCATTTTTCTGATGATCTTTCTTAGCCAAATCGGCCAGGCCTATGGGGTTCGCATAAAGGACATTGCGGATATCAAAGGGGTACGCCAGAATCAACTGGTCGGCTACGGTCTGGTTGTCGGCCTGAATGGAACCGGCGACAGTGATGATGCCATTTTTACGATCCAGTCCTTTGCCAGCATGCTGGAAAGAATGGGGGTAACGGTAAGGCCCGAAGATATTGAAGTTGACAACGTGGCGGCTGTTATAGTGACCACCGATTTGCCGGCATTCGCGCGTTCCGGAGGCAGAATCGATGTGCTTGTCAGTTCCATCGGCGATGCCCAAAACCTTCAAGGGGGGACCCTGCTGTTCACCCCGCTAAAAGGCGCTGACGGACAGGTGTATGCCATTGCGCAGGGACCTGTCAGTACCGGCGGTTTTGCTGCCGGTAGCGAATCCGGGTCAGGGGTGCAGAAGAACCATCCCACCGCCGGCCGGGTCGTCAATGGTGCGATTGTCGAAAAAGAGATTGCTACCAATTTTAATAATAAACAAGCGTTGACGCTAAATTTGCACCGGGCCGACTTTACGACAGCGTCCCGGGTAGCCCAGGCAATAAATATAGCGTTTTACGATCAAATTGCGCGCACCCATGATGCCGGCACGATTGAGGTGCAGGTACCCGAGAAATACAAAGGCAATACGGTGGCCCTGGTGACCATGATAGAACGGCTGGGTGTGACACCGGACATCGTTTCCAAAGTGGTTATCAACGAACGCACCGGAACGGTTATTATGGGAGAAAATGTTCGGATATCGACCATTGCCATTGCCCACGGGAATTTAAGTATCGAAGTCAAGGAGAACAAAAATGTCTCCCAGCCGCTGCCGTTTTCAAGAAGCGGTCGGACCGTTGTGACACCGGACTCCGAGCTTTTGGTTCAGGAGGGTAACAATCCGATTTTTGTGGTTGAGTCCGGCGTGAGTATCAGTGAGGTGGTTAAAGCACTCAATGCCCTGGGGGTTTCACCGCGGGATTTGATTTCCATCTTTCAAGCCCTCAAAGCTGCCGGGGCCCTGCAAGCTGAACTGGAGATTATTTAATGGATGAGATCAATCCGCTGGCTTCAGTGGCCGCATTTCATTTCAATCAGCAATATCGAAATCAACAGCTTGCCAATCGGTTAGAATCTGTGAAACCGTCCACCTCAGGTCAAGCCGATCCGAAACTTCAGGCCGCCTGCCAGGACATGGAGTCCCTTTTTCTATCTTATCTGCTTAAAGAAATGCGTGCCACCGTCAACAAATCCGGTTTTATCAGCGGAGGCAAAGCCGAAGAGATCTTCACCTCCTTGCTGGATGTCGAGCTTTCCAAAAAGATGTCGTCCGCTGGAGGAATTGGCCTGTCTCCCATTTTGCTGAAGCAGTTGGGTGGTCAATCTGAAAAAAAAGATGGGCCCGACGGCGAGTGACAGGCAATCAGATTCGTTCGTTATTCACCCACGTTCGATTGGATAAAAGCCTAAAGTTTTAGATAATTTTGCCGATAATAACCATGTCAATTAGTATGTGCAACAGGGGACACTCTGATGAAAACAACCGAAATGATAGAGCAATTGTTGGATATTCTCAGTCGGGAAACTGAGCTGTACCAGGCAATGTCGACGGTGTTGAACAAAGAAAAAGATGCTGCCATTCAATCTGAATTGATTGCCTTGAACGAAGCGGAAATCGAGAAAGAAAATATTGTGGTGGCTCTCGGTTTGCTCGAAGGACAGCGGCGCAATCTGGTGACCAGTCTGGCCGATACGCTTGGGTATCCCGCCCAGGATATCAATCTGACCCAGATTTCCCAAATGGTGGCGGAACCGTTTGCAGGTCGGCTGAAGCAGGCCAAATCTGATTTATCCGCTTTGCTTGAATCCGTGCAGGCCGCCAATCAACGCAACAAACAATTATTTGAGCACTCCCGGGAACTTCTCAGGGGCTCATTTAATCTTTTAAGTGAGTTAAAAGCACCCAACCCAATTTATTATCGCACCGGTACGATTCAAAACACCAGTGCTTCTGGAAAATGTGTCTGCGACGAGATTTAACAATTCTACGGTTCTCAAAAGGGCAGACTATGATCAGCAGCAATGGGCAGAAGAGGGAACTATGAGCCAACCAAATTTAAAACAGATTATGTCAAAAATCAGATCGCTTCCGAGCATGCCGGCAACCGGTGCCAAAATGCTCAAAATGCTTGAAGATCCCGAAACTTCGGTGAATGAAATTGAAGATGTTTTGCGACACGATCCGGGTTTAACGGGCAATGTGTTAAAACTGGCGAATTCAGCTTATTTTGGAATACCTTCCAAAGTAACTTCGGTGAGGCAAGGTGTTATATTGCTGGGACTGAAAAGACTCATCCAACTGGTGGTTGCTTCATGTGTCAGCGGGGTTATGGACAAGCCGGTTCCTGGATATGACTTGCCCCCCGGTGATCTTTGGCGGCACTCCATTGCTGTTTCGATTGCTGCCGAGGCACTGGTTAAAGACAAAAAAAATATCGATGCCGAAGACATTTTTACACCGGCGCTTTTGCATGATATCGGCAAGTTGATCCTGGGTCATTTTGTAAAAGATGAATTGGATGATATCGAAAAGATTGCCAGCAAAGGCGTCCCCTATGTGGTAGCCGAGAATATGGTGCTGGGGACAGACCATGCCGAAGTCGGGGCGCAGGTTTTAACCCAGTGGTCTTTTCCCCGCGACGTCATCGAAGCGGTCAGATGGCACCACGATCCCGATTTTCCAGAACAGGGCAAAGCGCCGGTTGATATTGTGTACTTGTCTAATCTGTTATGCCAGACAAACGGCAACGGTTGCGAGGATGATGGACCGGCTTTAGATCTATCACCCACTGTGATCGAAAGATTGGGGATAGACATCAGTCAGTTTGACACCATTGCCAGCAACGTCGCCCAGTGGGTGGATGAATTAGCGGATGCATTAACCTTTAACTGATTGTTCGACCGTGGTCTTGGAAACGGTAAGTCAATGGCTATTAAAGTAGAAGCGATTGCCTCATTATTAAAGTCATTTCCGAGTATGCCGGGGGCCGCCGTAAAATTGCTGGCCCTGGTTGATGATCCGGACATGAGTGTATCACAAATCGAGGCCATTTTAAGGCATGACGCTGGTCTGACAGCCAATTTATTAAAGTTGGCCAACTCCGCCTATTTTGGGATTCCAACCAAGGTCGGCTCGGTCAGGCAGGCAGTGCTGATTTTAGGTTTGAAGCGCTTGATTCAAATGGTGATTGCTGCCTGTGTCAGCGCAATTATGGACAAGCCGGTACCGGGTTATGATCTGCCGCCAGGCGAATTGTGGCGACATTCCATTGCAGTGTCCGTGGCCGCGGAAGGTCTGGTTAAAGAATTGAAAATTGGGGCTGCTGAGGAAATTTTTACGGCTGCTCTGTTGCATGATGCGGGCAAACTCATACTTGGAAATTTTGTTAAAGACGATTTTAGTAAGATTGAGGCGGCGTTAAATCAAAATGTTGCATTTGAGGCCGCCGAAGATATGGTCCTGGGAACGAATCACGCCGATATCGGAGCTCAAATCCTCACCCAGTGGTCTTTGCCCGCTGATATTGTTAATGCGGTGCGCTGGCACCACACGCCGGAGTCGGCCGCTAAAAACGATACCATGCTGGATATCGTTTATGTTGCCAATGTGCTGTGCTTGATGATCGATATCGGTGCCGGTCAAGACGGATTGCAATATAAAGTTTCCGAGGCGGTGGCCGAGCGGCTGGGACTGGCGTCACACCATATTGAAAGGGTGGCCAGTCAGACCATGGCGTGGACAAACGAATTGTCGGATGTTTTTGGGCCGCACTAGTCGCATCTGCAAGCGGGCCTTAAAAACAGAATTGTATGATGGGGTTATAGCGCTATAGAATCATCAAGGAAAGGTGTTTGATTATGACGGATCTCTGGGGAATTATGAGCGTGGCCGGCAACGCTTTGCTGGCCCAACAAAAAGCCATTAGTGTGACCGCTAATAATATCGCCAATGTCAATACTCCCGGGTATTCCCGTCAGAGGTTGATCCTGGAAAACAATACACCCGTGCTATCTTCGGCCGGACCGATGGGCAGCGGTGTCGATGCTGTCAGCGTCGAGCGGGTTTACGACCGGTTCTTGGGGCTCCAGATCAATGGTGAAAGTGAAACCCTCGGTCGCTGGGAGGCCCAGATGGGCGGGCTTGAACTCGCCGAGGGTATTTTCGATGAGAGCGGCGAATTCGGACTCAGCCAGTCGTTAAACGAATTCTTTGGGGCCTGGCAGGATGTAACCAACGATCCTTCCGGCTACAATGAGCGTGTGGTGCTGCAGGCCAGAAGTGAGGTAATGACAGGTACATTCAACCGCATCTATTCAGATCTTGAAAGAGCCCAGGCAGGATTTGATGCCAGCATTGAGGGGGCGGTGGTGGAAATCAACCAGCTGTCGCAGCAGATTGCCGAGTTGAATCAGAAAATTATGGAAGATGAAGCCTCCGGGTACACTGCCAATGACTACCGCGACAAGCGTGATCTGGTGGTAAAGGAACTGGCAGGACTGATTGACATCAATAGCTTTGAAGATGGTACCGGTCGGGTTACGGTTTCGGTCGGGGCCGGCCAGACCCTTGTGGAAGGCAACTTATCTCGAAACTTAATCACCCAGGTCAATGGCTTCGGCTTTAAAGACATTGCCTTGGTCGAGCCGGGCGGTACGAGCGTCGATATAACCGCTGATATCTCCAACGGAAAGCTGAAAGGGTGGCTGGAGGTCCGGGATATTGATACTCGCGGCTATATGCGGCAGCTTGACACCCTGGCCGAGACGATGACCGCGCGGGTCAACAATTTACACCAGGCCGGTTGGGGACTGGACGGATCCAACGGGAATGACTTTTTTACCGGAATCACCACGGCATCGGGCAGTATGGGACCTTTAACGAACATAACGGCTGCAGCGGGCGGCACCGGCAATATCAGGGTCACGGTGGTGGGCGGCGGACTGCTGGCTACCCCATCGATGACTACAGATTCGGATACTGGTGATATCCAGATTGTCATTCAAGACGGCGCTACGACCGAGGGCCAGATTGCAGCACTCCTGCAGACCCATACGGGAATTGCTTCCGTTACGGCAGCTGCACCGGGATCTGCCTGGGATCTAAGTGCCGGTACCAATACAGAAGTGCTTGCCGGCGGCAGTTCGGCCGAGGGATTCCAGCTCAACGCTGCCATTTCCAACGATCTTGACTTGATTGCAGCTTCATTAACCAACACCGGAATTCCGGGCGACAACAGTCAGGCAATAGAAATTGCGAATTTGCAGCATGCCTTGACCATGAACAGCAATTCTTCAACCTTTGAAAACTATTATAACTCGCTGGTCAGTACTGTCGGTGGAACCCTTCAGAGTGCGGATGCGTATTATACCCACCAATCCAGCATGGTCGTTCAGCTTGAGAATCGCCGGGAATCTATTTCGGGGGTATCACTGGATGAGGAAATGATCAATCTGGTCAAATTTCAAACTGCCTATGATGCGGCTGCCAAACTAATAACAACGACTGATGAACTGCTGCAGACCATTTTAAGCATGGTCTAACCTAAAGGAGGTTAAGATGCGGGTTACCAATAGCATGATGTCCAATGCGGTCACCGGATACCTGATGCGGCAAAGTGAGGAACTATACAAGGTACGGGAACAAATTTCTTCCCAGAAAAAGATAAATAGACCCTCGGATGATCCCACAGGCATGCGCAACGTTTTGGATTATCGCAATAAAATTGCCACTGTCGATCAATACCTGGACAATCTGGCGCGGGGAACCACCCGACTTGAAACTACCGAAATTACCCTGGATGTTGTTGATGATTTGATCGGAGTGGTCAGAGAGATCTCCCAGCAGCAGGGGAATGGAACCACGCAATCAAGGCTCTTTGCTGCCGATCAGGTAAGAGATCTTGCTGACCAGGTGGTTGACCTGGCTAACACAAAAAGCGGCCATAACTATATGTTCTCCGGACACAAAACCGACCGGCCGGCCTTTGGGCATGTCGTTGAAGTATCCGGCGGGACAGCGGGTGATCTTGAATTTGGGCTTGCAGCCATCGCCACCAACGTAACCATAGAGGTTATGGATGAGAGCGGTTTGGTTATCGATACCATTACACCGGCTGGCGGGACGGACGGTGTAAATACCGTGGTTTGGAGCCCCGCCATTCCTCCGGCCGACGGGATTTATAAGTTTACCGTAACCGCCTCCAATGCCGGGGGCGATGTCGTTGACTATGCCACTTACAATGGCGACACGGGTACGGTTCGCGTCATTATGGGCGAAAATTCGGAATTAACCATAAATGCCGACGGAAGAGAAATTTTCGCACCTGCCGGTCAAGGGGATACCTTTGAGGTCATGGCGGATCTGATTACGGCTCTGGAAAATGACGACACTGCGGCCATCAATGCTCTGACGCAACAGCTCGATGTGGTGCGGACCCAGGTCAGCGAGTTCAGAGCAGCCAGCGCACCCAAAATTTATCAGCTGGAGACCACTGAAAATTTCTGGGCCAATTATAAAGCGAAATTGGAGCAATTTCTTGCTAAAACAGAAAATGTTGATCTAAATGAGGCGGCTATGAGGTTAAACCAGCTCGATCTTGCCTACCAATCCACCATTGCCACCGCCGCCCGAATTATTCAAACAAGCTTGGTTAATTTTCTGAAATAAGGTTTGAATATGAACAGAATGACCATCACATTTTTCTACTTCTTTTTATGTTTCATCCTTACCACCCCGGCCTGGTCGCTGAGTGGTCAAAATGTTGTTGAATTGAAAAAAGCCGGCGTCAGTGATCAAACGATCCAGGTGATCACCCAAGAGAAGGTGATCGAAACCGCTGCCTTTAGCATTGATGACATCGTGGCTATGAAAAAGGCGGGCGTGGGGGAAGAAACGTTGCGGGAAATCATTAAGGATGGCTCTTTTCTAAAGAATTCCGAACCAGTCGTCTATGGCCGATCAACTCAAAGTGTTCGCAACATCAGCCCCGAGGAGGTCATCAATCTAAAAAAAAGCGGGGTCAGTGACGAGGTCATTCAGTCCGTCATTGAAGCCAGTAAATCAGATGATCAACAGGATCGTGAACGTGCCTGGCGGATGCTGGAGAACATGCGTTTGCGGGTTCATACCCGGGAGCGGCACTAGAATTTGAATTCGGAATTGGG
>Ga0255046_10000367_pt1 | contig 12141 bp, 7 predicted proteins | sample BC1_12_27_MG_FD_183632 | JGI IMG/M metagenome (GOLD analysis project Ga0255046, IMG submission 183632) | Seawater microbial communities from Strait of Georgia, British Columbia, Canada - BC1_12_27 | ecosystem: Environmental > Aquatic > Marine > Strait | place: Canada: British Columbia...
GGTAACGGGTTGTCAATAACAGCAACGGACCTGGAAGTTGAGTTGGTTGCTCAGGCAGAAGTTTCTGTCGAGGCCGATGGTGAAATAACGGTTTCCGGCCGAAAATTACTGGATATCTGTCGGGCTTTACCGGAAGGATCGGATATTGATATTGATGTTAGCGGGGAGAAGCTTGTTGTGCGTTCGGGTAGAAGTAAATTCAGTCTTGCGACGTTGCCTGCCGCAGAGTTTCCGAGTGTAGAAGATATCCAGGCCGGGCAAACGATAGAGATTGATCAGGATGTTCTTGGGAGATTAATAGAAAAAACGCATTTTTCGATGGCACAACAGGATGTTCGCTACTATCTCAACGGCATGCTGCTTGAAACAGGCGGGAAACATCTTCGGGCGGTTGCAACGGATGGCCACAGGCTAGCGCTTTCTCAGGCAGAACTTAGCGGCTCGCTGGATGAACAACAAGTAATAGTGCCACGCAAGGGTGTGTTGGAACTACAGCGATTGATGAGCGGTGAAGGAGCTGTGAACATAGAACTGGGGCCGAATCACGTTCGCATACAACTTGAAGGAATTCGTTTTACATCAAAGCTGATCGATGGTCGTTTTCCGGAGTATGAGCGGGTCATTCCGAAAGAATCAAAGAACGAGCTAACGGCCGATCGTGAAGCGTTTAAGAGGGCCCTGCAAAGAACAGCGATCCTGTCGAACGAAAAGTATCGCGGAATAAGACTGATTATCCGCGACAGCGGCGTCATTATGCAGGCGCATAACCCGGAGCAGGAAGAGGCAGAGGAAGACCTGGAAGTAGAGTACAGCGGCGAAGATATCGAAATCGGCTTTAATGTTAACTACCTGCTTGACGCGCTCAGTGCTGTAGATGGTGACATGGTGACGCTATCAGTATTGGATGGGAACTCGAGCTGCCTGATACGGCAGCCCGGCAAGGATGACAGCAAGTTTGTTGTTATGCCGATGCGCCTGTAGGAGCAGGCGAGCCAAAACAAGGTGCCAATCCAGCAGTTCTCGGCGCGGGATTTTCGCTGCCTGGTCAGCGTAGAGCTGCAGGCTGACCCAGACTACAATCTGATCTATGGTGCGAACGCGTCCGGCAAAACAAGCCTGCTGGAGGCATTGGCGTACCTGGGTCGGGGTAAATCGTTTCGCGGCGCGCCGACGAAGAGCCTGATCCGGCACGGCAAACGAGAGTTCGTATTGTTCGGGCGGGTTGAGACCGGCGAGCGCCAGAGTAGCGTCGGTGTGCGCAACAGTGCGATGGGCCTCGAGGTTCGGATAGACGGCGAGGATGACGGCGGCGCGGCGGCGCTGGCGGCAACCCTGCCGCTGCAGATTATCGATCCAGACATTCATGGCCTGGTGGCCGGGGCGCCGGAACAGCGCCGTCGATATCTCGACTGGATCGCGTTTCACGTGGAACATGGTTACCTGGACGTCTGGCGGCGGTTTCGGCGGGCGCTGCAGCAGCGAAATGCAGCGCTGAAGTCCGGCGCTGGTGTAACGACAATCCGGGGCTGGAACGGCGAGTTTGTTCAGCTGGCGGGACAGCTCGACGCCGGGCGACGGATGGCGCTCGAGGTTGCGAACGACGGCCTGGAAGAGGCGGGCCTTGATCTCCTCGGAAGCGAGACGCGCTTTGAGTATCGCCCGGGCTGGAGCGAAGACCGGCCCCTGCTTGAGGCCCTCGAATCCGGCCTTGACAGAGATGTTCAGCAGGGCAGCACCCAGTCCGGACCGCACCGGGCCGATCTCAAACTCATTTACGATGAGCATCAGGCGCGCAAACTCGTTTCCCGCGGGCAGCAGAAACTGCTTGCCTGTGCGATGGTGCTCGCTGCGACCGAAACAGCACAGGCGGCGCTGGAGCAGCGGCTGCTTCTGCTGCTGGATGACCCGGCGGCCGAGCTTGACGCCGACTCTCTCGGCCGGCTTATGCGGCGCGTAGCGGGCCTCGGTTGTCAGGTCATAGCGACCAGCCTCGAGCCGGACACGGAACTGTTTGCGTCCGAGGCGGCCGTGTTTCACGTGGAACATGGAGCCCTGTCGCGCGTAAATTGAGGCCGTTCGGCGGCCCCGATCGGGCGCCGCGGCCGAAATGGCAAAAGGGGTCGCGAAAATCCCTAAAACCCGTTAAAAAATAAGCATTTGAGAGTACGTCAAGAGCCTTCATTTGGTACAATGGCGTGCTTATGAACCGAGGGTGTGGAATGACCGACGAGTCTGAATATACTTCCAGTAATATCAAGGTGTTACGGGGTCTTGAGGCAGTCCGGAAGCGGCCGGGCATGTATATCGGCGATACCGATGATGGAACCGGCCTCCACCACATGGTTTTCGAGGTCGTTGACAACTCGATCGACGAAGCGCTGGCAGGGCACTGCAGCACGATTACGGTCACAATTCACGCGGACGAATCGGTGACGATTGCGGACGACGGTCGAGGCATCCCGGTCGATATGCACCCCGAGGAGGGACGCTCGGCGGCCGAGGTGATCATGACTGTCCTACACGCCGGCGGCAAGTTCGACGACGACTCCTACAAGGTTTCCGGCGGCTTACACGGTGTCGGCGTGTCCGTGGTAAATGCGCTTTCCGAGCACCTCGTGCTGACGATTCATCGCGAAGGCAAGAGCCACCAACAGGAATACAAATATGGCGAGCCACAGGCGCCGCTTGCTGTTGTCGGCGACACCGATCGCGCAGGGACGACGCTGCGCTTCAAGCCCAGCAGCAGAACATTTACGAATATAGAGTTTCACTACGACATCCTTGCGCGGCGCCTGCGAGAGTTGTCGTTCCTGAATTCCGGTGTTCACATTCATCTCGTGGACGAGCGCGATGAGCGAGAGGACACCTTCGAGTACCAGGGTGGAATCAGGGCATTCGTTGAACACCTGAACAAGAACAAGACGCCGATTCACAACGAGGTTTTTCATTTCTCGACGATGAGAGATGACGTCGGCGTTGAGGCTGCGCTGCAGTGGAACGATGGCTACCAGGAAAACATGTTTTGCTATACGAACAATATTCCGCAGCGGGATGGCGGCACACACCTGGCCGGATTTCGAACGGCGCTGACACGAACCCTGAATACGTATATCGAGAAAGAGCTAAATGGCAAGAAGGACAAGTTTACGCCGTCAGGAGATGATGCCCGCGAGGGTTTGACCGCCGTTTTATCGGTCAAGGTGGCGGACCCGAAGTTCTCGTCGCAAACAAAGGACAAATTAGTTTCATCTGAAATCAAAGGCCTTGTCGAGCAGGCAATGGCTCGCCGGCTCGAGGAGTTTCTGCTTGAACATCCGCAGGAGGCCAAGGCGATTGTGTCGAAGATCGTCGACGCAGCGAGAGCCCGGGACGCAGCGCGCAAGGCGCGGGAAATGACGCGGCGCAAGGGCGCCCTGGATATTGCAGGTCTACCGGGTAAGCTCGCGGACTGCCAGGAAAAAGACCCGGCGCTTTCCGAGCTGTTCCTCGTGGAGGGCGACTCGGCTGGTGGATCCGCGAAGCAGGGCCGGGATCGCCGGACACAGGCGATCCTTCCGCTAAAAGGCAAGATCCTGAACGTCGAGAAGGCGCGCTTCGACAAAATGTTGTCGTCGGTCGAGGTCGGCACGCTTATCACGGCGCTTGGTTGTGGTATCGGTCGAGATGACTTCGACCCGGACAAGCTGCGCTACCACCGAATCATCATAATGACTGACGCTGATGTTGACGGCTCCCACATCCGCACCTTGTTGCTGACGTTTTTCTACAGGCAAATGCCGGAGCTTATCGAGCGCGGGCATGTGTATATCGCGCAGCCGCCGCTGTATAAGATAAAGCGCGGCAAGCAGGAGGTGTACGTCAAAGACGACGCGGAACTGAATAGTTATCTGATGAATGCGGCGCTCGATAATGCCGAGCTGCACGTCAACAAGGACGCGCCGGCGCTCTCCGGCGTGGCGCTCGAGACGCTTGTGAAAGAATACATCACTGTCGAGACGATCATTGCACGACTGGCGAGGCGCTATGACGAGTCAGTGCTGCGCGCGATCAACACGCTTCCGAAAATGACGCCGGGGCTGAGCGACGACCTCGACAAGCTTGATGCGTGGACGCAAAAGCTGTCGAAGGCACTGCCGAAGAGCAGCGGCGACCGGGCGCATAACGGTACCGGTGGAACATATTCAGCAGCGCTGGACAGGGGCGATGAAGACGGGGAGGGCGTGCGTATCGGGATAACGAAGGTGCAGCACGGCATAGGAGCGACGCGCTATTTGCCGCGAGAGTTTTTCGACACGAAAGAGTACAAACACATTATGTCGCTGGCCGAGAAGCTCTCGGGCTTGATTGGTAGTGGCGCGTATGTGCACAGAGGGGAGCGCCGCAGCACCGTCACGTCATTTCCTGAAGTGGTTGACTGGTTGATGAACGAAGCGCGTCGTGGCCAGTCAATTCAGCGCTACAAAGGCCTCGGGGAAATGAACCCCGATCAGCTATGGGATACCACGGTCAACCCGGAAACCCGCCGACTGATGCAGGTGAGGATCGAGGACGCCGTCAAGGCAGACGAGATTTTCTCAACGTTAATGGGCGACCAGGTAGAACCGCGACGGGAGTTCATCGAAAAGAACGCGCTGACCGTGGCCAACCTCGACGTGTGATCAGGGCTGTTTGCCGCGTGATGGGGCCGACCCCAACAGCAGGGGCAACACCGAAAGGTTGCTGACAACGGCGCCGACGAACGCTAGTGCACAATAAGCGGCGAACTGCCGCGTCGTTGGAAAGTCACTTAACTGGCAAAGCAACAGGCCCAGACACAACATCACGGTACTCAAGAGCACACTAAATTCAATGCTGCTGCCGGAAACGGAGTCGCCGGCCGCGCGCCAGAAAAGGACATGTATCGAGTCGTCGACGATAACGCCGAGCGCCACGAGAAACACGAACACGGTAACCAGATTCAGCGGGCTGCCGATCAACCACACGGCGCCGCAGACGAGCATCAAAGGAACGGCATTTGCCAGAATCGTGCTTAGCAATGCGCGCAGTGACCGGAACACGAGCAATATTGCACCAAAGATCAGCGCAACCGACCAGGCCAGAGAGCGCAGCAGAGACCCCATTGCCTGACGGTCGATGTCGCCATACACAAGCGAAGCATTGCTGTAAATTACCTCGACGTTTTCGCCCAGATTTGTGCTGTCGATAAGAGCGCGGACCAGTGCAACATCGTGTTCGGCCGCCAATAGAGCGCTAAGCACGTAGGCGTTATCTCCGCCGACCGCGCGTTGCATCGTCACTCGTCTGACGCCCGCGCTTTCGGCAAGCGACTGGCGCAATGCGCCAGCGCGCTGCAACGCAAGCACCGGCTCATCGACTTCTGTTGCCACCAGAATCTGCAGCGGAGAAAAAACGTAAAACTCGTCCTCGAACAGGCGAAGCGCCGAAGAAAACGGGGCGGCGTCGGGAAAAAAGGCTCGCGGCTCGGATTTCACAGTCAGTAGCGGTACAGAGAGCGCGCCGCCGGCCATGGCCAGTAGAAGCACGGCGCTGATGTGCGGACGCCAGACAGACAGCCGGGCCGAAAGCGCTGCGAACATTCGCGATTGCTGCCAGGATCGACCTGGCTCCCGGAGGTACCACCGCAAGGAGAGCGGGGCGGCGAGCAACACGAGCAAAAAGACGATCAACAAAGCTCCAGCAGACAGCAGTCCCAGGCTCGCGATGGGAGGCAACTCATTAAAGCCGAGCGAAGCAAGCGCAATCGCGGTTGTAAGGGTGCTGAAGAAAAATGGCGGGCCGACGCGCTGCAGCGTCAACCGCACAGTCACATTGGTGTCGTCCCGGGAGCCGGAGTCCGAGCCGGACTTCGCCAGAAAGTGACAGCTGTTTGCGAGACCAACGACAAGAACGATCGGCAAGGCAAGGAGCGTTACAAGATTGATCGTAACGACAGAAACCGAAAAAAGAGCGAAAGTCACCACGGTTGAAGCGACGCTTGCGAACAACGGCAGAATCAGCGCACGCCAATGGCCGAAGGCAACAAACAAAGCGATAAGAGTAATCCCGACGATCATCGGTATCAGCAGCCGCAAGTCTTTCTCGAGGCCGGCCGCGACATCGCGCTCCAGCTGCGCACTCGCGAGAACAGTATGAGCCACATAGAGATCATCCCAGGCATGCGAATCCAGAATATCGAGTACGCCAAGGTCAAACGACCCGGGTGAAGTGATTACGATCAGGAAGCTGGTGGCATTGGCATTAATTATTGTGGCCGACTGACGATTATCCCGAAGCGAGACAAGAAGCTCGGCGACCGGGTCGGCCCCGGCCAGGCGATACAGGAAAAGCTGGTCGCTTGCGGCATCGATCGAGCGGATGGTGATGCCATTGTCGAGATCAATGAGCCGTCGCCGAAGCGATGCGAGGTCCGCAAAGGTCTCCGCAATAGTCACGTCGGCCGGAGAAACGATCACGGCAATCGTTGAAGCATCGCCTGCCGCGGTGGAGATCCGCCGGGCGATTTCGAGTCGCTCATTCGTTCCCGACAGCTGATCGACCATCGAGCCGTCGATAACGGGCGGACGAATTAGCGCGGCGACAAGCGCAAGCAAGATCGTTGCGGCAAGGGCAGAACGGCGCGGCCGATTGGCGATCCACCCCAGCAGGTTGATCCAGCGCTGTCTCGTTGAGTGTGCCATCGACTTCGAGTGTACCTGTCGCTGGCGCCAAGTGTCGTCAGGGGAATGCGGATACAATGGTGCGCATGGTGCGCAAGCGACTGCTGATTCACTCAATATTCCTGGTCGTGTTGCCGGTCGTTGTTGCCGGGTTCGGCCTGGACGTTTTCAGTGCGCTCGCCCTGGTAGCGCTAATGTTGGCGTGGCGGTGGGTGATCGTAATGAGTGGAATCAGTGCGCCAGAAAAAACCCCGGACATCGTGCTGGAGACGATTTCGCTTAGCCACTATGTCGAGAAAGTTCGCTGGTGCATGGACCGGCTGGATCTTGACTACACCGAGCACCAAAGCGGTGCCACGCTTGGCGTTTTTTTCACAGGACGGTCAGTGCCTCAGCTCCGGGTTCGGACCGGGCTCGTGCAATCCGTAATCGGAAATTCTTCGGACATCCTGCGCTATCTGTGGGGCGCCTGTTTCGCGACTCACGGAGAGAAGGCCGCCTTCCTTGAGCCAACAGCACAAAGGATTGAGCTCGAACAAAAACTCGATCGCTACGGGCGCAACCTGCAGGTGTGGATTTACTATCACCTGTTACATCATCGCAGGCTAACGCTGCATGCATGGGGCGCCGACAGCCCCCTCGTGCCCGCATGGCAGCGCGCAGCGTTGCGCGGGCTGTTTCCGCTGCTTGCCATCTTGGTTCGCAGGAGCTTTTCGATCAGTGACGAGCACTATGGGAAGGCGGTCCTGCACATCGAGGAGCTAATGAGCAGAATCGACACGCAGTTGGCCGACGGCCGGCGGTCGATCCTGGGTGGCAATACAATTAACTACACAGATATAACATTCGCGGCGCTCTCGGGCCTGTGGGCGGGTGCCGAAGGCTACGGAGGCGGCAAAGCGGATGCGAGTATCATTGAGCGTGAACAGATGCCGGCAAAGATGCGGGCGGACGTCGAGCGATGGGCCGAGGACCATCCAAAGGCTTACGCGTTGATACAGCGGTTGTATGCCGAAGAGAGATAATGTTGAGCCAATAATCTGAGGGCAGATCTGATGAAAGCTGTACCGTTACTGATTGCTGCCGCGCTTCTGGCCGCATGTGCAGCGCAGGACGAACAAAAGGCAAAAAGCACGCAGGACGCAGTACAGGCCGTGCGTGACTTCATCGAGGTCAGAGATCTGGAGAAACTCGACAAGATGCCCTCAACAAGCAGCGATAGCTGGGACGCCATCGGAGGCCGCTTCCTCATCTACAAGGGACGCAGGGGGGCCTATCTTGTCGAATTCAGCCGGCGCTGTTATGAGCTTGAGGACAACACGAGGATCGTTGCCGACAAACGCTGGGATTCGCACAATATTCGATCGCGCTTCGACACGATCCGGGGATGCCGGATCCACCAGATTTACGGACTGACCGAGGGTGAGGCCGCGGAGCTGGAGAATATCGGCGAGGCCCCGGGCAGCCGAAACTAATTCACCGATTTCCGGTCTATCATTTACCATTACGGTTTCAACCGTTACCAATAGACGGCGCCCTGAAAGAGGCGTCGCGCACCACGAGGGGAGTACCTGTGAACAAACTGATGATTAGCGCCGCGGCGCTTGCCGTTCTTGTTGCCTGCGGCCAGGGGCCAGCCATCGAGGCCGTATCAGAAGCGGCCGCGCCGCTAAGCTCGGGCGTCGATATCTCTTACCTGGATGCCGACGTGCGGCCGGGAGACGATTTCTTTGCATACGTGAACGGCAAGTGGGTCGAGGAAACTGAAATGCCGGGCGACAAATCGCGCTACGGCACATTCGAAATCCTCCGCGAGGAATCGCAGGAAAATGTCAGGGCAATTATCGAGATGTCGGCGACGGGCGATTTTGCAGAGGGTACCGACGAACAAAAAGTGGGTGATCTCTACAAGTCATACCTGGACATGGACGCGCGCGACGCACGAGGTGTCGAACCGCTGCAACCGGAGCTCGAGCGTATCGCTTCGATTTCGAGTCATGAGGACCTTGCGGCCTACTTCGCCGAAGCGAACAGGCGCGGCTATGGCATGCCGTTTGAGGTCGAACAGTTTTCCGACATGAAGAACCCTGACTACTATGGCATCTATGCGTTTCAAGCGGGACTCGGCCTGCCGGATCGCGAGTACTACCTGAAAGAGGATGAGAAGTCGGCCGATCTGCGCGACAAGTACGTCGCACACATTGTGAAAATGTTTGATCTGGGCGGGCTTGCGAATGGCGCGCGGGCTGCGGATACGATCATGGCGCTCGAGACACGCCTGGCCGAAAAGCAGATGAAGAAAGAAGATACCCGTAACCCGGCGGTGAATTACAACAAGGTTGCGACGGCCGAGCTGTCCGGGGTCATGCCCAAATTTAACTGGGACGGCTATCTTGCGGCAGCGGGCATCGCGGAGACCGACGGGCTGATTCTGTACATGACCGACTACATGCGCGCGCTCGACGAAATCATCATCGATACGGACCTCGATACGTGGAAGACGTACCTGAGCTGGGCCGCCCTGAACGGTGCGGCGGGTAGCCTGAACGCAGACCTCGACAAGCAGAACTTCGATTTCTATGGCAGGACGCTTTCCGGGACCGAAGAGCAGCGGGAGCAATGGCGTCGCGCGGTAGATACGGTCAACGGCAGACTGGGCGAGGTTGTCGGCATGGTCTATGTCAAGAATCACTTTCCGCCCGAGGCCAAGGAGCGCATGTTGACGCTTGTGGGTAACCTGATAAACGCCTACGAAAAAAGCATCATAGAGCTCGACTGGATGGGCGAGGAGACAAAAGCACAGGCGCTCGACAAGCTGTCCAAGTTCACGCCGAAGATCGGTTATCCGGACGAATGGCGCGATTATTCAGCGCTCGTTATTGAAAGCGATGACCTGTTCGGCAACCTCGAGCGTGCGACAGCAGCCGAGTATCAGCGCGAACTCGATCGGCAGGGTGGACCCGTCGACAAGGCCGAGTGGCGAATGACTCCGCAGACGGTAAATGCTTATTACAATCCGATGCTCAATGAGATCGTGTTCCCGGCCGCAATTCTGCAGCCGCCGTTTTTCGATCTCGAGGCTGATGAGGCTGTTAACTACGGGGCAATCGGCGCGGTCATAGGCCACGAGATTGGGCACGGCTTTGACGATCAGGGTAGTAGCTTTGATGGTGATGGGGTGCTGCGTGACTGGTGGACCGATGAAGATCGGGCCGAGTTCAAGAAGCGCACGGACAAGCTGGTTGAGCAGTACTCGGCGTTTCAGCCGTTCGACGACCTCAATATCAATGGTGAGTACACGCTCGGTGAGAATATCGGCGACCTGGGCGGCATCAGCATCGGCCTGCTGGCGTACAAGATGTCACTAAATGGCGAGGAAGCACCGGTGATAGACGGCCTCACGGGTACACAGCGCGCATTCTTTGGCTGGGCTCAGGTGTGGCGGGCGAAGATTCGTGACGAAGAGCTCAGGCGGCGCATTGCTACCGATCCGCATTCGCCATCGAGGTATCGCGCCAACGGCGCGGTACGCAACGTACCGGAGTTTTACGAGGCATTTAACGTCGAAGAGGGCGACGCGCTGTACCTGCCGCCCGAAGAGCGCGTGAAGATCTGGTAGAAAAACGGCATGAGCGCTTTTCGCTGTCTGATCCTGATGGTTCTGTGCGCCTCCTGTTCAGAGGAGGCGCCGCCAGATTTCGAAGTACGGCTGAACCCGGTCGCCGAGCAATATGTTCGTCTGGCGTTGGCGCTGGGCGAACATGACAGCGACTATGTCGATGCGTACTTTGGGCCGCCCGAGTGGCGCGAACAGGCCGCGCAGCAAGAACGCACTCTCGCCGAAATAGCGGCGGCCGCAGACAAGGTGGTTGCGAAGCTGCAGGCGATGGATGTCGCCACCGATTCGCTCCTGGCCTTGCGACATAATTTTCTAAGGGCACACCTGCAGTCACTTGCAGCGGTTAGCCGGATTCGGGGCGGCCTGTCGGCGAGTTTCGATGAGGAATCGAAGTCCGTTTACGGCTTTGTTGCTCCAAGTTATCCGGAGAAGCACTACGCAGAAGCATTGAAGCGGCTCGATACTGTCTTGCCCGGCGACGGTCCGACACACGCGCGGTACCTGGCGTTTCGAGAGCAATTTCGAATCCCCGATGACAAGGTAGAGAACATCGTCCGCGCAGGTATCGACGAGTGCCGCAACCGAACATTACGGCACATGGCGCTGCCGGACGGAGAGGGCTTCGTGCTCGAGTTTGTATCAGGGCAGCCCTGGGGCGCGTACAACTGGTATCAGGGTGGCGGGCAAGGGTTGATACAGGTGAATTTGGGCAGGCCGCGGCATCTGGGTACCTCAATCCGCCTCGGATGTCACGAGGGATACCCGGGCCATCACACCTTTAGTTCGTTGCTGGAGGACCGCTACCTGAGCGATCGCGGCTGGATCGAGTTTGCCGTTTTCCCGCTGTTCTCGCCGCAGGCCGTCATTTTCGAAGGCAGCGGTGACCTCGCGTCTCTTGTCGCGTTTCCGGGCGCTTCGCGCAATGAATTTTTGCGGGACGTTATCATGCCGATTGCCGGTATCGAAGCAGCCGACCTCGATGCGATGCAAGTCGTTCGCGAGCTGATGCATGAGATGCGCTACGCCGGAATTGAGGCGGCAAGGAACTACCTCGACGGCAACTGGAGCAAAGAGGCAACGACGGACTGGCTGACGAACTACGCGCTGGTCGCCCCGGAAGACATCGACGCCTGGTTTGGCTTCACGGAGCGCTATCGTGCCTACCGCATTAACTACGTACTGGGAGAGGACCTGGTGTTGTCGTTTGTGCGCAAGGAAAATCCCGACGCTGATGCCGAGGGCGACTGGCAGGCACTGGCCAAGCTGTTGTCGTTACCGCCGGCGCCTGCGCTATTCACGGACTGATTCGTTTGTTTGTTGCTTGTAGACGCTGCTTATTTCACGCATTTTCCCCTCTACCCACTCTTGCGCGATCAGGTTTGTTTCTTTGGGATTGCGTCCTGCCGGGTCGATAGGCGGGCCGATACAAAAACGGATTCGGCCGGGGTATTTGCGCAAACCGCGCTTTGGCCAGACGTCGCCGGCATTGTGTGCGACAGGCACGATCGGACAGCCAGCCGCCCTGGCAAGCGCCGCGCCGCTAACGCCATAGCGCCGCGTTTCGCCGGGCGGCATGCGAGTACCCTCCGGAAAAAGGCACACGCTCATGCCCGCGGCAAGTTTAAGCGTGCCCTGCGCTATCACCTGTCGCACTGCCGGGCCGCCAGCTCCGCGGTCGATCGCAATTGACTTCATGACGACACCAAGCGCCCAGCCAAACACGGGAATCCACAACAGCTCGCGTTTCAATACCCAGGTCGCGGGAGGTAGTGCCGCAATCTGCCAGTAAGCCTCGAGGGCCGTTGTGTGTTTGATAAGAAATACGCAAGGCTCAGACGGGATATT
>Ga0255046_10000368_pt1 | contig 12134 bp, 6 predicted proteins | sample BC1_12_27_MG_FD_183632 | JGI IMG/M metagenome (GOLD analysis project Ga0255046, IMG submission 183632) | Seawater microbial communities from Strait of Georgia, British Columbia, Canada - BC1_12_27 | ecosystem: Environmental > Aquatic > Marine > Strait | place: Canada: British Columbia...
CAAATTGGATGGGTTGAAGTTGCTACTGAAGACGGAACATCTGGATATTTATGGTATTTAAAAGCTGAATCTGAAACTCGTTTACGTTTTGAAGATTACTTAGAAATGTCTGTAGTTGAAGGTGAGCTTGCTGCTACTGGATCTGCGGCTGCAACAGCTGGAGCTAAAGGTACTCAAGGTTTATTTGCTGCTGTAAAAGATAGAGGAAATGTAAACGCAGGATTTACTGCTGCTTCAGGTCTTACTGCTTTTGATGCTATTTTGAAAAACCTAGATACTCAAGGTGCTATTGAAGAAAACATGCTTTTCTTAAATCGCCAAACATCTTTAGATTTCGATGATATGCTAGCTGAGCTTTCTTCTGGAGCACAAGGTGGAACTGGTTTCGGGTTATTTGAAAACTCAGAAGAAATGGCTTTGAACTTAGGATTTAGCGGTTTCCGTAGAGGATCTTATGACTTTTACAAGACTGACTGGAAATACTTAAACGATGCTTCAACACGTGGTGGATTTGCTACTACTGCTGCAGCTATTGAAGGAGTATTGGTACCAGCTGGAACTTCTACTGTCTACGATCAAATCTTAGGAACTAACATCCGTCGACCATTCTTACACGTACGATACAGAGCTTCACAAGCTGATGATCGTCGTATGAAGTCTTGGTTAACTGGTTCTGCTGGAGGCGCTTACACATCTGATTTAGATGCTATGGAAGTGAACTTCTTGTCAGAAAGATGTTTATGTGTTCAAGCAGCTAACAATTTCGTATTGTTTACTGGAGCATAATATCACAACAATAATAATCCCTGCCTTCGGGCGGGGGTTTTTTATATGACATTAGCCCATTACTATTTATATACTATGGCTATTGTCACAATTTTAAACTATTTAATTATATTATATCATGGCTAAAAAAGCTACAAAAGCAGAAGAAACTATTGAGGTTGCAACTCAAGAGGTAGCAGTTAAAACTGCACCAATTAAAAAAGAGCCAGCTAAACCAAGCTGGGAGATTAAGGATAGAAACTATTTTTTAAAAGGTAATAAATCACCTTTAACTTTTACTATACCTTCAAGACATACAATGAAACATTCATTGTTATACTTTGATGAAGAGCAAGGGGCTCAAAGAGAGCTTAGATATGCTACTAATCAAAAATCACCATTCGTAGACGAACAAAAAGGACAAGCTACAATGGGTCATATCACTTTTAGAAATGGGACATTACATGTTCCAAAAGAACAACAAAATTTACAAAAAATACTATCTCTGTACCATCCACTTCGTAAAAGCATTTATTCAGAGTTTAACGCTATTGAAGAGGCTGGAGATGATTTAGAAATACTAGATCTTCAGATAGACGCTTTAAATGCTGCGCGTAGTATGGATGTAGATCAAGCAGAGGCAATATTAAGAGTTGAGCTTGGGTCTAAAGTTGCTAGCATGAGTTCAAAGGAACTTAGAAGAGATTTACTTTTATTTGCTAGAAGTAATCCAGGTTTGTTTATAAACTTAGCTAATGACGAAAACGTAGTATTAAGAAACTTTGGTATCAGGGCTTCAGAAGTAGGTATAATCAAATTATCTCAAGATCAAAGAACCTTTACGTGGGGATCAAACGGTAGAAAATTAATGAATGTGCCTTTTGACGAAAATCCTTATTCAGCTTTCGCAGCTTTCTTAAAAACAGATGAAGGTGTAGAAATCTATAAGTCTATAGATAAAAAACTATAAAAACAAGTAATACTAATATACTGGAGGCTACGTAAGTGGTCTCCAATATATTATAATAAAAAATAAAAATGGCGGTAAACATAAATACAGTATATCAAACAGTCTTGTTTATATTGAACAAAGAACAAAGAGGTTATGTTCCACCTGCTGAATTTAATAGTTTAGCGGTTCAAGTTCAAAGAGAAATATTTGAATCATATTTTCCCGATGGAAACCAAATAAACAGAACAAACCAAAATAATACTCAAAATGATACCGAGTTCTTCAATATATCTGAGGATATGCAAGATAAAATAACGCCTTTTGAAGAAGAAGTACAGTTGAGTTTAGGTCCTAACTCTACATTTACTAGACCTCAAGTGTCAGATACTGGTTCTGCGAATAGAAGTATACGCAAATTTGGATCTGTAATTTCTACATACATAGGTCAACCAACTTATAATTCTATAACTCAACTAACTACAAAAAGCGATTACGATAAAATAACTAGGTCAAAACTAACCGCACCTACTAAACAAAACCCAATATATTACTCGTACAAAGGAACATCTACAAGTCCTTATTTAAAAATAAACCCTCTTCCAGATTCTGTTTCAGCAAATTGCTTAGTATATCCATCTAATCCATTTTGGAATTTCTCACCTGGTTCTTCTGGGCAATATATATACAGATCTTTTAATTCTGTAGATTTTGAGTTAGATAGCTCAGAACAGACGAATATAATAATGCGTGTTTTAAAGTATTGTGGAGTAATAATAAACAATCCTTCAGTAGTGCAAACAGCCGCTCAAGACATTCAACAAACTACAATTAACGAAAAAAGCTAATAAATGAGTTTAATAACTGAAACAAATCAACAATATTATCAAGGAGCTCAAGGCTTTAGAGGTGATAATGCTAAAGTAGCTTTTAAAACTACATTTGATACAAGCTTAATCTTAGGTAGCTTCGATCCTAATAATATTAACTACGCTTTAAATAACTTTAAACTATACACTAGTTCAACTGGATTACCAGGTGATTACGAAGAGTATATTACAGAGTTTTCTGTTATAGACAATGCAATAACTTTTTTAGCAGCTCCAGCAACTGGTTTGTATATAGTTGTTCAATTAAAGAAACTAGATGGTGGGTTATATGGCAGTACAGAAGCTGAAAAAGCCTATGGACAGGTAGTTGAAGACAACTACGGAAGCTATTCTTACATTACGTTAAATGACGCTATAGATAACTTTATGGTTGGTTACGTTGGCGATGGCAAACTTGTACAAACAGCTAAGAAATCAGATATACTGTTCTTTGCTAAAAGAGGTTTACAAGAGTTTAGCTATGATACATTGAAGAGTATTAAATCAGCTGAACTAACAATACCAGCTAGTCTAACTTTAGCACTACCTCAAGACTATGTTAATTACGTTAAATGCTCTTGGGTAGATCAAACCGGTGTTTTACATCCTATTTATCCTACAAACAATTTAACCACAAGCCCTTACTATACTCAAATACAAGATAGTGCTGGAGTTCCTACTCAAGATAACTTTGGATCGGACATTGAAGGTACATCTATCACTCAAGAGAGATGGCATAGTAATAGTAATGGCGATTTACTAAATAACAACTTAACAGGTGTAAATGATTTCTCTTTAAATTGGAATCAAAACGGTGAGTGGATTAATTACCAAAACTTTGGTCAACTATACGGTTTAGAACCCCAGTACGCTAACATGAACGGTTATTTTAATCTAAACGAACGAGAAGGCAAAATGTCTTTTTCTAGTCATTTAGTTAATCGTCTAATCGTGCTAGAGTACATCTCTGACGGCTTAGCGTATGACACAGATACTAGAATACCTAAAATGGCAGAAGAGGCTTTATACGCACACATATTGCACGCTGTGATATCTACACGTTCTAATCAACCAGAGTACGTAGTTCAAAGACTTAGAAAAGAAAGATCTGCTAAATTAAGAAATGCAAAAATAAGATTATCTAACATTAAGACTGAGGAAATTACTCAAGTTATGAGAGGTAAATCTAAATGGATTAAACACTAAAATTAAATGGCTAAAGCTATAAATACTTTTTTAAAGTCTAAGATGAATAAAGACTTAGACGCCCGCTTAATACCAAACGGAGAATATAGAGACGCTTATAACATACAAGTCAGTCGCTCTGATGGAGACGGCGTTGGCACTGTTGAAAACATTTTAGGAAACTATCCTGTTTTTGATTTTGAAGATATAACAGGTATTAGTAACTTATATTGTATAGGACACTTAGAAGATGATAATTCTAATACTGTTTTTTTATTTTTAACAGATAATCCAGATCCAGATAGATTAGAGTTAGATTATTATCCAAACGGTGTTGGTTCTAATCATTTTATATTTGCTTGCAACCCAAGCTCAGATCAGCCAGTTTGTTTAATTAAAGGAGCTTTTTTAAATTTTTCTCAAGAAAACCCTATATACGGTGTTAATCTTTTAGAAAAATTATTGTTTTGGACTGATAATAGAAATCAACCTAGAAAAATAAATATAGATTTAGCAAATCCAACAGGAGTTTTTACTGCTGCTACATACTACACAACAGAAGATCAAATATCTGTCGCTAAGTACAATCCTTATGCGTGCATGGAGCTTTATGAAGAAAGTTATTTGTCTAGCGGAAGTGGTGAATACGAAAGCACAATGTATGACGTTAGCTCGCTATACTATCCGAACGGAGGAGCAGGTGATGTTTTGAGTAGACAAAGTGATACGGTTGTTAGAGTAACTTCTTTTAAAGGTGATATACAGCAAAGCACGTCAGTATACGGCTCTGGCGCTACCGTTTCTGTTCTTGGTAATCCAGTTTCTGGAGGTGGATTAACCCCGGTTGCTGGAGCTAAGGTTGACTCAGCTAGTTATAACGATACAGATCCTAATAATCCATTTTGGGAAATAACAATAACAGGAGGAATACTACCAACGCTTAATACTAATGAAAAAATAGTATTAAATCCAAATCCTTACTATGATGTAGATTTTTCAGGAGATGCTGATTTTTTAGAAGATAAATTTGTTAGATTTTCCTACAGGTTTAGATTTGACGATAACGAGTATTCAGTGTTTGCTCCTTTCACTCAAATAGCATTTATTCCAAAGCAAGACGGATATTTCATGTATGTTAAAGAAAATATTCTTAATCTACAGGAATTAGACAATCAAGCTGACGCTTATAGAAGTACAGTTGTTTATTTTGTTGAAAATAAAATTGATAAAATAAAACTTAGAATACCTTTACCTTTTTTAAATTACAACTTACAAAACAGTTTAAAAATAAAAGAAGTAGATATATTATATAAAGAGTCTGATTCTTTAGCTGTTAAAGTTATTGATACGGTTACTATAAATGACGTCAGTAATTCAGCTGGAAGCTTTACAGTTAATGGAGCTGTTACAAACGACGCTACTATTATTATAGACAACTTACAAGGAGGTATAAATGTTGGAGATATTATATCAGGTACTGGCATAGTTGGTCAACCTAAAGTAACGGCTTATGAGCCAACCGACGTTAACAATCCTTCTTCTGGTGGCACTATATTTTTAGATACAAATCAAACTTTAGAAGATAATACTTTACTGCAGGCTGGCGAACCTAGCTATTATGTTTACGATTATTTGTCTAAAAAACCTTTTAAAACTTTACCAGAAAAAGATTTAACTAGAGTTTACGATGTAATTCCAGTAAGATCACTTTCTCAAGAAGTTGCTGGTAATAGGGTTATATATGGAAATTACCAAAACAAACACACCCCACCATTAGCGTTAAACTATAATGTAGGTGTTTCTAATAAGTCTAGTTTTCAATTAAATGAAGACGAAGGAACTTATATTGATGGCGGTAGAGTAGTACCTTCTGGTGACCCTATAAATATAAACATGAATACTGGAAGTACTCTTTTCGCTGGAAGAGTTATATCTTCTAATACACCAGGCGTTACAATACCACCTAACACTTTAGTGTCTTCTACGAATAACAACGGAGAAGGAGTTTCTGTTTTAGGTAAGTCTACACTTTCTGGCACTACTTCGGTTCTCTTATTGAATAATGTAAACGGATTTATACCGGTTGGCGCTACTGTTAAAAGTAATACAGGAATTCCAGCAGGCGTTACTGTTGTCTCTGTTCAATCACAGACTCAACCTGACTTAACAGCTTCCGTAACCGTTAGTCAAGCAATTACTTTTCCCACAGGGGAAAGTTTTACTTTCACTTTAAGCTCTCAAACTGAGACTATAATATCACTAAACAACGAAGTAACATTTCCATCTGGAGTTGTTAATTTAGACTTCCAACCAGAGTCAAGCGTGATTGATTATACTAGCATTGTAGAATATCCAAATAGTTCTTTAAAACAAAATAGAAACTATCAAGCTGGAGTTGTTTTATCAGATAGATTTGGTAGAACATCTACTGTTATTTTATCTAACAACAAAGATACAATAAGAACTACAATTCAATCTTTTTCTGGCTCTACTATATATTCTTCATATTCTGATATTTCACAAGCTCCTTCTGATTGGCCAGGTGATTCTATAAAATTGCTATTTAACGAAGCTATAACTTCTACTAGAAACCTAAGCATAGGCACTCCAGGCTTGTATAACGGAGATCCTACTAGTCTCGACTACAATCCACTTGGATGGTACTCTTTTAAAATAGTTGTAAAACAAACAGAGCAAGAGTATTACAACGTATATCTACCTGGTATAATGGCTTCATATCCTGATGATGCTACTTTAGAGTTGGGTAACACATCTCATGCGGTGTTAATAAATGACAATATAAATAAAATACCTAGAGATTTATCTGAGGTAGGTCCTCAGCAAAAACAATTTAGAAGTTCAGTACAACTTTACGGTAGGGTTGAAAACACAAGCACGCTAATAACAGCATCGACTATAGGTGACTCAAATACGCAGTATTACCCCGGAAGATCTTCAGACACGGTTTCAACTATATCCACTCTTAATGATTTATTTGAATACGATCCTTCCGAACCACCTAAGCCAAGTTATTTTCCTCAATTTTATTTGCTTGAGTCAAATCCTTTAGTGGCTAGAATAAGTACTGAATCTAAAATAGGTCAAACATCTACAACAAACTTTGATACTGTAGCAGCTAGTATAGCGGAAACCGCCACAACTGACACTTTTAGATTACTAACTATAACGGGTGATTTTAATGCAATAAGTGTTGGGGACATAGTTTTAGGTAGAAATTTTCCAGAAGACCTTAAAGTTGTTCAGGTTGACGCAAGCACAGCCGCCGGAACAGCTACAGTAACAACAGCTTCAGGAGTTGGTGGTGCAAATGCTTTTAGTGTTGACAACCTACCAACAAGTGGGCGAGGAAATGGAACTTTAGTAGCTGGCTCTGGCGTACCAAATGGAACAGTTATAACTAATATAACTGGAACAGGACCCTACGAGTTAACAGTTAATAATATTGTTGAAGTTAGCGTTAGCGCGGTGCCAAATATAACATATACTACGGCTCCTCAGTTAGAAGTTAGTTCAGTTCAAAACGTAACCCTTGAGCAGGAAATAACTATAATACCAGATGCTACTCCTGGCTTGCAATACTTAGCTGTTTATGAAACTAAACCTGTTGAAAGTTTGTTAGATATATTTTGGGAGACATCTTCATCTGGTTTAATATATGACTTAAACAACGCTATTATAAATGATTCTTCTGCTGGAGCGGGGTTGAGTGTGTTTAACTCTACACCGTTCACTGAAGGGCTGGCTGAAGGAGGGTTTGTGTTAGAAGATTTTTTCTTTATAATAGACAACTTTGGTTCAGTAATACCTATTACAGATATCGACTCTGATCTTTTATTAACAGAGGTTGTTGATGGTACGGGAGAAAACAGAGATGGCTATTTTACCTTAGTACAAACATCAGGTCAAAACCAGTTTCAAATTCAAGCGACAACAGCTTATTATGACGCTATTTACTTTGGAGAAGAAGGTAGTACCGGCTCGCCAAGTTTGCGTATTTTTGATTTAAAATTTAACGCCCAAGTAAATGGCCAACCTTTAGAAGAAACAAGAACTATAATACTAGGTAATGTTAGCCCGCAGATAATATCACCTGCCACTGGTACTGTGATCAACACTACTAATAACGAGATAGATATAACCACTATCAACTGCGTAAATGGAGCAAATAACACTGCATTGGGTAATATTTTTGCTAATGGAAATTGTACAATAACGTCTCAAACAGTTGATGGTAACACAGATCCAGTAGATGTTTTTGCAATAATACCAGAGCCTACGCTAGTAAATAACGAAGCTCGGTTTCAACTTATAAACAACCTTCCAAGCGCAGCTCCTGTAGAAAGATATAAATTAGAAATATGCGTTGAAGACGCTGGTGGAACAAACGACGGAGTGTGTATAGTTATATATGTTGATTTTGGGGTTAAAGTTCAAAACGTAAAACAATATTGTGTAAAAAGAAGATTTAAAAGGCTAGATGAAAAGCCGGATCCTCCCAACTCAAACGACCCTACTGAAGGTGGTGAATTTGACTGGTGGTATCAGTTTTATACTGTTTTTGAAGCCTATGACGGCGGTAACCCTACAGCTCATGGGTGGTATTTATACAACGGGCCGTGGTCAGATGAAAGTAGACTCGCTGCTTTAGGGTCGACAATAAGTTCAGCTATTGATAATTCAGAATATGGTGTAGGTGGTTTTCCAAATGCTTTCATTGACGATCAAGAGTATCAGGTTAATTATCAAACTGGAGATTTAGAATACCCTGGTATTAGCGGACAAGCCCTGAAGGGTACAGAGCAGCTTCCTTTGTTGCAATTCAATGCCGATGGTGTTATAACTATAATTTTTGATGATGCAAACCAACCGCCACTTAATGAAAGTTTTAGATTTGCTTCTTCACAATCCGATGTTATACAGCTTTGGGAAAATGACAGCGAAATACTCCCATGGACTAGCGGCTTGTTTCCAAGTGGAGATGCGTCCCAGGTTGGAAATTACTCTAAATTTACTATAGAGAACGTAAGTAGTATATACCAACCAAACGCTTTCAACCCGGCTCCTACAAACTCACCTTCTCCACTAAATATAAATGGGTGGAACGGATCTAGTTTAGATGTACAAGATCAACGAGTGATAAATGAAAATGACTACGGTTTAGACGGTGTAACGTGGCAGATTATAGTAAGTTAATTAAAGAATAAGTAATATTATATAAATGGCAGCAATAATAGAAGTTAAATATTTTAATTCGTTTTTTTTAAATAAAACGAGCTCTTCTCGGGAACCTATTTGGAATGGATCTAGAGGTATACCCGAAGACTTAGGTGGTTACCCTGTTGTCAATAACACGAACGATGATCAAGATTGGGTTATAGAAGAATCCAGGATTAGAGGTGGATTTAACAATACATCTACAGATTACGGAGCTAAAGCTTATCTAGTAGAAGATGAATCAGCTGCATCATTTAGAGTTAATTCATTAATATATTCTGGAATATTTAATTCTAGAACTGGAATAAACAATTCAAATGTTTTTTCTGTAGCAGAAGATATAACAAAAAGTGCAGATCCTGCTAATGGCTCTATACAAAGACTTTATGCTGAGGACTCTAATTTAGTTATTTTTCAAGAGCAAAAAGTATCAAGAGCGTTAATAGACAAAGACGCTATATACAATGCTGAAGGAGGCGGAGCTGTTACTTCATCTAATCTAGTTATTGGAACAATACAACCTTATGCCGGTGAATATGGTATAAGCAAAAACCCAGAAAGCTTTGCGGTTTATGGGTATCAAAAATACTTTGCAGACAAAAACAATAACGCTATACTAAGATTAAGCGGCAATGGTATCACTGAGATATCAGCTTATGGAATGAAAGATTTCTTTAGAGATAAATTAAATGAAATAGATTCAGCTAGTTTTAGTGGTGTTGTAAAAGGTGGTTATGATGTACACAATTCGCAGTATGTGGTTTCTATGCAAAAAAATCCTGTATTTCAACAAACGAATCAACGAAGCGCTTGGAACACTTTGTCTTTTGATGAAGCTGTTAGTGGTTGGCCTTCATTATATAGCTACAAACCAGAGCAGATATTCAGTATTCAAAATAACTTCTACACAGCTTACGAAGGTAAACTATACAGACATTACGCTAACTTACAACCAGACGATACAATCGTAAAAAGAAGTAACTTCTATGGTGTTCAATACCCTAGCACAATATCTTTTGTAGTAAATTCTAGCCCTGCTACGTCGAAAAGCTTTCAAACAATAGGTTATGAGGGAACTAGTGGTTGGCAAGTTTCTAGCTACACATCTGATTCAACTGGAGAGAAAGAATTAAACAATTCTTGGAGCAATTCTTTTGATTTAACTTCTGGTATTAAGAGTTATTATGAAGGTGAATACGTTATATCTGAATCAACAGGTATTTCAAGTCAATCATCAACAACAACTATTATTAACTTAAACGATGTAACCGGATTAATACCAGTTGGCGCTTTAGTTAGTGGCGCAGGTATTCCAGACAACACCGTTGTTGTTAGCTTTATACCTTCCTCGTCTTCTGTAATTGTTAATCAAAACGTAAACGTAGCTCAATTTGTTTTATTAAACTTTTACATAGTAGTTGATAGAGTATCTTATAGCACTGCTTTTAATACTACTGATCCCGCATTACCTAGATATTATGCCGGATTTAATTTAAAAGAAAACAAGTATGTAGCTAATTTAATAAACTTAAGTAAACCAACTCAAGGTGAAATTATTTTTGGAAATCAAGTAAGTGGAATAAAAGGATTTTACGCTAATGTTAAGCTTTCTACAGATAACACAACAAACCTTGGTGGCGAAAAACAATTGTTTAACGTTAGTACAGCCTATACTCAAAATAATGGTTATTAAAATATATAGAATGAATTATAAATATAAAAATATAAAGATATGCTAGGAGCAGGGGCAATAATAGGAATGGGATCTTCCTTGCTAGGTGGAGTTATTGGAGCTTTTGGTTCTAAGAAAGCAGCTAGAAGAGCAGCAAGAGAGAAAGCTCGTTTACAAAAAAAACTAAACAATTTAGAAGAGAATAGGCAAGAGGTTATAAATCCTTATGAAGACGTAAAGAGCTTAAGCAGTATGATTTCAAATCCTTTCGCTAACTTAAGTGTTGCAACGCAAGCTGCTGAAATGAAAATTGAAGAAGCTGATATATCTTTAGCTAACACTTTAGATACTGTAAGAGCCACTGGTGGAGCTGGTAGCGCTACGGCTTTAGCTAATGCAGCTTTAAAATCTAAAAAAGGAGTTGCTGCTAGTATTGAAGCACAGGAAAAAACTAACGAAGATAAAAGAGCTCAAGGAGAGCAACAGATGCAGCGAGCTAAAATGGCTGAAGAGCAACGTATTCAATCGGCTGAAGCAGCTGGAAAACAATTTGTTTTTGGAGCTACTGAAAGTAGAGAGCAGGGTATTATAGATAGAACTTATTCAGAAATGATGGGTGCTGAACAAGACAGAGCACAAGCGAAAGCGGATCAAACAGGTGCTATAACTGGCATGTTTGGATCTATGGCTTCAATTGGTGGAGGAATGTTAGGATAATTAAAAAAACAAAATGGAAAACAACTTAAATAAAAACCTTTTTTTACAGCAGTTCAACCAGAGTGACGCTATAGCTTATAATCAAGGTTTTACATCAAGCACCAGCGACTACAATTTTAGGTTGTTAGACAACGCTTATAGAAACACTGGTAGAATCTACGCAAAACTAAAGCTAGCTATAGACTCTAATAAATGTCAAGACGAAACTTGCGCCCTTGAATTAGCTGAGATCAAGCACCTACAGGAAGCGCCACAATTATCTTTAGACTTCTTATCCTCACTTCTAGCGGAGCTAAGCGTTACAGATGATCCAAATTTTGATCCTAATAACAATTTTAAGTACACAGCCGCAAACAGCGTCATGACAGCTAAGCCAGGCTTTTCTAAGTCTGACGGTTACAATGTTTATTTAGATCTACTACCAAATGGAGCTCAACAGATTGTCTTTATGGGACCCGCTTTTGAAGAGCCGCTGGTTATAAACAACACTGCTTTAAATTCTTTAGTTGAATCTGACACTTCACTTGTAGCGCCTACGCCGGACATCAATAAAGAGATGTTAAAGCTGCTAACCGAGGTTGGTATCTTTTCCCCTGATATGGTTGGTGAAAATGAGGAGCTTTCAGCTGGAGCTAAAATAACTCAAGAGTATGTGATTATAAATCCTGATGGAACTCCTGATTATGAGATCGTAGACATCGGAAATGGAAAAGGTAGGAATATGCTTAAATACGATTTAGAT
>Ga0255046_10000369_pt1 | contig 12102 bp, 6 predicted proteins | sample BC1_12_27_MG_FD_183632 | JGI IMG/M metagenome (GOLD analysis project Ga0255046, IMG submission 183632) | Seawater microbial communities from Strait of Georgia, British Columbia, Canada - BC1_12_27 | ecosystem: Environmental > Aquatic > Marine > Strait | place: Canada: British Columbia...
CCAGTGCTGGGGTTGGTCAACGGAAAAGGGAGACAGTTTCGAAATCGAGGGACTTGAGGTCGTGGGTTCCGCCTCTCAGGGTCCTCGTTGGCGGGTGTTCACGACCCACAGTGTGCCTTTCCTCGTCACCCGTCCAGCGATGATTCCCCTCGAGTCGTTCGTGCGGCAGATTAGCAGCGAGGCGGTCCGTGCGGCCGAAGGTGAAGTGCCAGAGGGCCAGGAGAGCCTGCTTTTCTCATCCGACGGGTCGGGTATGGACGCAGTGGAGATCCTGACCCTTCGGCTAACGGCATTCGGCCAGGCGGTGCGGGCCGTAAGGGAATTCCATCGAAAATTTGAGCGTGCTCACCTCGATATCAGCTCGGAGTCGCTCGTCGTGGCCACCGAAAAGCCCGCTTTCGGGTTGCCGACTCTCTGGAACTTCGGTGTTCGGCTCGAAGCGACGACGGCGGTTGATTCTCTCGACCTGGGTACTGGGATCTCGGTGACCCAGCCGCCCCGTGATCCGGTCGCCCCGTTCTTTTCTCCTACGGTCAAGGAGTTCCTGCTCACGGGGCATCGGGTTGGCGAGCTGAAGGTGGAACGTTTCACCGCCGAATCCGATGGCATGTGGCGGATGGAGGGGCATCTCGTCGATCCGCGTGGCGTGTATCCGCGACCGGGTTCTGAGGACTGGGTAAAGCTGCAGTGGGTCGAAGATCCGTGCGGGCTCGGCGTCCTGGAGGGAGTGGCCCGGGTGGATCCGCGAACGGGAGACGCGACTGGCCACAAGGGAGTCTTTGTGACCACCGAACCGCTTCCGATCGCGAAAACGGCGGTCGAAAAAGTGAAAAAGGCCGGTGGTGTGGTTCTTCCAAACGTGACCTATCGCGTATATCCACAATTCGGTCCCAAAGATGATCTTTTTTCCCTCGGGATGTTGATGTTCCTGTGTGTACTGGTGAACGATACTCAGGATCTCGGCCTCGTGACCGACGACCTCGGTCTGCTGGGACTCGATGATCATGGCAGACAAAGCTGGACTGATCGTGCCAGGGAGCAAACGGCCCAGCATCCGGATACCTGGGGACCCAATGCTGTGCTGTTTGATGCTGTAGACCGTTCAGCGGGCCGCCCCAATGCGATTCCCGAAGAACTGTGGATCGAAATCTTGGCCCTTGGTCTCCGTATTGTCGCCGCGGCGCCGGATCTCGATGTGGAGAATGAGAGTGGTCCCGCCCTCTTCGGTAACATCGAGGCCGAGGTGGCAGGGATTCTTCGGCGATTGCGCGCAATCCTATTCGACCGTCAGCCTCTCAATCTCGAGATCCAGACGGTGATCTCAGAGCTGCTGGCAACGGTGGAAAAAGACTGACTTTTGGCGTCAGAGTTCTTCCTGAATGGCTGCCGCAGCCTGCATGTCGAGGTTGCACAATGTGTCCTGAATCTCACCGAGCATCACGGAGAAGTTCTGTTGCTCGGTTCCCTTGGCGGCTTTGGCGAGGCGCCCGTAACAGATAGCCAGCAGCTGATAGAGCTCAATTGCCCACGCTCGTTCCCATTCATCGAAAACCAGGGGGTCGTCGGCCATCCGATGGAGTTTATCGAGCGTCCGGCGTGCCCATGATGCCTGGTTGCCGTCAAGGCAGGCCCTGGCTGTATCCAGGCGAGCACGGAACTGTGACCGCTGGTCGGGCGCTCGTTCGATGCCCCGCTGAAGAACCTCCATCCCTTCCGGGATCTGTTTCGTGCGAAGGAGTTCGATGGCGTGGTCGAGATCTCCGGCCTCGAATGCCGCAGTCTCCTCTTCGCTCTCCGCCGTTCGCGCGAGGCGCACCCTTGAGTCACCGGCGGCTGAGATTTCCGTCAGCCAGGCGCGAGTCTCGTCAGCCGCAAAAGGAATACCGCCGGCATAAAGGCAGTCCACGAGAGTAGGGTTACGTTTCAATACCTCGCCGGTGGCCTCTTTGACCGCTGCCGCGGCCGGGCTGAGAGCGCCCTTGGGGTCGAGATTCTCGAGACAAAGGGTCGTGTAGTGTTGAAGATCCAATAACCAGATGTGCCCCGCCTTGAACATGTTTTCGCTCAGGTTCAGGAGCCCGGACCAATTGGTCGTCTGGAGCATTGTCTGGAGTGGCGTCAATTCGTTGGGCCTCGGCCCTGGGATGCGTGTCTCTCCGGCTGTAGCGGGGCCGGCAACCCCGTCCCATTTGAGGATGCGGAGGATCTTGTATGGCGCCGGACTCAGCGGGTTGGCGTCTCGCAGAGGCTTGATGGCGTTCTCGAGCTGGACGCAAATGTCGGACGCCGAAGCTCCTTCCTCGACGCTGACCTCAGCGGGTCGTGATGGCGGTGGTGCCGGGGCTGCCTTCTGCTGAGTGGGCGGTCGTGAGTTTTGGGCCCCGTCATCGGACTGTGCGGATTCTCCAGAGGTCTCGGCGCCGACGTCGGCCCCGTCTGCTGAAGCGGTGGCAGACTCTGCCTACGATGACGGTGGTGTGAGTTTTTTTGCCTCATCGGCACGGGCTCTCAGGGCCGAGATGAGTACCCCGAAACCTGGCGCCTTCTCCCGCAACAAATCTCGGCATTGATCACCCAATGCGGTGGCGTGTTCCACCAGTGGTTCCAGGTATTCGCTCTCCGGTGGTGTGACGTCTCGGTTTTCCACCAGTGGTGCGAGCCGATCCACCAACCACCGGAGGTCGTTTGCGCGGCGAACCTCACGTGGTGGGAAGTTCCCCCCCCAATGATCCGAAACAAATATCCGGACGATTTCAAGGCCATCTCGTGCGCCGCCATAGCCGTCCTCGAGAAACAGCGCGACGGCCAAAAAACAGGCGACACTGAGGTCTTTCGATTCCTGGCTGAGGAGCTCGATTGACTGATTGCGGATCACCTTCCAATCGACAGAGATTTCCTTTGAGCTGGCTGCGGTGAGCTTTCTGATTTCCTTCTGGATGGCCTCGTACCGCTCACCGTACTGAACGTTTTCGCCGAGTGGGGAATCGCCTTCAAACGGAGCGATGATGACATCGAACTCGGCCCCGAGGATACGTTCCATTGTCAGATCCCCTTTGTCGCGGAACCCCGAGCCGCACCACGTGTCGAAGCGAGAAAGGCGTTCAGTGTTAACTGTTTGTCGGCCAAAGTCATTGGGTCGACATCGTGACCGGCACGACGCGGTACCGAGCCTCGAAAATCCTCGATGTGCTCGTTGAGGGGCATTTGTGGGTGGAACGCAAAGACGTCATCTGGGCGGAGATTGCGGAGAATGACTGTGATGCCTGCTTTTTCTTCGTAGACCGGCATCAGCATCTGGAACGGCCTTTCGCGCCGGTTGTCGAACCTTTCGATGATGAGAGTCCAATACTGCGCCTGGAGGACAAGCGGAAGGCGTCCTGAAGATGGGAAGCGGACCGCGAGTTCGGTTGGGTGACGGTGCGATTTGACCCTGTCATGATAACGACCCATGTACGACAGCAGGGCGGGCCACTCGAGATCAGACCCCTCCATCCACAGACCGGTGGTGAAATCATCCATGGTGAGAGCGTCTGCTCCGCTCAGGATCTCCGAGATCACTTCCTGCTCCGGCTTGAGCGTGACTTCGAGGGACAGGCCACGGCTCCACTTCACAAAATCCTCAAAAGACGTGAGCTGGGTGGACTCGTTATGCCAGCGACGCCCCGCGGCAATCATCGGTTCGAGGATTTCGAGTACAGCGTGGGGAGGAAAGGCCTCTCGACCGGCAGGCAGAGAAGCGAAAACGCTGAACGGGAAAAACCTGAGCTCTCCCTCGTCGTGGCTGCCCCAAAGATAGCCGACGACATACCTCGCCGTGCCAGGAAAACGGAGGAGAAAAGCATGGGGATAGATGGTTTCGCCCCGGAAAACGTCGTTTGCTCCCCAGTAATGACCGATCCCCTTGTCAAGCCAATGCTTGAAGGCCTGGGCATGTTTGCTGGCCAGGTTCTCGCGCAGAAAATCCTTGTAGATTGGGAGTTTTCCATAACACGAGATCGGAAGCTCAACGGTTTTCGGGCCGCTGATTTGTTGACGGAGACGCTGCAGAAGGCCAGCCCTAGTCATACTCCCTCCCGGCGTTTTCGGGCATTACGGCGGGAATCGGGCGATCGAAGCTGAGCTCGAAGACCCCATCCAGGCGCCCGCCATCTCGACTGTGAGCCGGTATTTCGACCCGAACCTCCCAGGTTTTTCGGTCATCTGATGGTGCGCCGTCTGTTGCAACGAGAACAAAGTAGGGAATCTTGAATGCCCCACCCTCGATGACCAGACGACCGGTCCAACCTGAGGTTCGATCCTCGTTGACACCAACCACGGCCAAAGAACCGTCGGTCAGGTTCAGAGGAACCTCCACGTATTGTTCGGTAGAGGAACGGATGGGGCGTTGTGCATCGAAGAACTCGATAGAGTTCACCTTTTCGAGCAGGAAGGTCCCATCTCCCTGGCGGAACTGGGGCAGCAGCCGTGCCTCGAAGCTCTCATCCTGTGATTGCCTCCGTGAGCTTCCACCGCCCATGAAACCTGCCCATCCCTGCATCGACGTCAGCGTCGACTTCGCGGCACCAACAAAGTCGATCTCTCGCTCGGATCCGTTGAGAATTGGCGTCAGGCCGTAGTCGTCGACTAGTCGTTGGAGGTTGGAGAAAACGTCCTCAGCATCGCGAAGCGAGATCGTCGGGAGGTTGAGCACCATGGTCTCGAGCCGTTGCCCTGAATCGGAGGTGCGGTTTTGCCAGGATGCATCGGCACTGCTGCGGCTTGATCGACGGGAACCTTCGTCTCGGCCGCGGCGTCGATCGCGCGAATCGTCATCGCCGCTCTGACGGTCTGTTCGAGAGTACCCGCGCGAGTACATTGATCTCGCATCTTCGAGCTGGCGCTTTGTGATGAAAGGGAAGTAGCCAAATGCGAAATCGTCAATATCTCGCCAGAAATCTTTGTATGACCTCTGGAACAACGGTGCGATTTCGAGCTCGAGAATGTTCGCTCCGTGCTCCTCGAGGTCACGCTCGAGATCGGCAACGTGGCGGCCACCGCCGAGGCGAGAAAACGCGTGAAACTTCTGGAGGTTTTCGGGTTTCTCGGCCAATTGGCGCCAGGCTTCGAGGGGATCCGTGTCGAGACGTCCGACAAGATCCTTGAAATCGTTGATAGCACGTTCCACGCTGGATGGCACCACAGGGCCTCCACCGCTCGGGCTCGGCCGAGACCTTTGCTGGGCATCGCGGAACTGTCCGCTCAATGCTTCGAGGCGGGCATTCTGTTGCGCGAATCCATCGAGGGTCCTCGAATCGATGCCGATGGAAGACCCTCCTCCTCCACCGCGGCTTCTTCCGACGTGGTGCCAGCTATTGACGGCATCAACGAAGGCCCTCCAGCTCCGGGCATTCGCGGCGCTGCGTGGTTTCACAAAAAACGGTCCAGCACTTCCGCCTCCACCCAAAGAAGCGATTTCGATCTCGACCAGATCCTGGACATATCTGTAGACAGCGTTGTCGATGTCGGAGATTTCACGTTCGGTGGTAGGTTGCGTGTCCACTTCTCCCAGATGTCGCTGTGCCCAGACCAAAAACTCGTTGGCCGTTGGGACGTTGTCTTTCGCCCGATCGGCCGTGAGAAGCGAGGCATTGTCTGGATCAAACACGACATCGACGAAGAATGTGCTCACAGGAGGCAGAACACGCTCGGCAATGCCCAGCTCTGCGGCCGGCCGAATCGCACGCGCCATCTCTGTGAACGCCGGTGGTTCGAGCTTTGCGACGTCATCAACTGGTTGAATGAACCTGCTGACTTCGCTTTTCTGGACCGCGTCGATTTCGTCCAGTTGTTGTCTAACGCCGAGGCCCCGGCTGAGAGTCTCGGAGAGCTCATCGTGAAAGGCCTTGATCTCAGCTGTGGAGAACCACTTACGCATGACGACAACCGCGTTGTACACCGTGACGGCATCCTCGGCCCAGGCGAGTTTTTCCTCGGCATCGGCGTCGGGTGAACCCTCGAACAGGTAATCGAACTGTTGCCACTCTCGCTCGAGTTCTACGAAGTCCTGGGGGATTTCCTCGCAGCGGTCTGCGGTATCCGATGGGACGAAAGTGTTCTCCGAAACCTCGAATACGTGGTTGAAGTCTTTCAAGCAGTGTGCTCTCCACTGATCGGGTGAGACGCCTGGGGACACCTCCGCGCTGCCGGTAGCTGGTCGCTCCCTGCCCATGAGGTCGACGGCGTCGCTCCAGTTGTTGTCGAACTCGCTGATGAGGTCGACGAAATCTTCCACTGTTGCCGCTCGATCAGGTGCATGTGAAGCGTTTATTCCTTCGACTCTCCTGAAAAAGCCGAGAAACCCGTCCTCGAAATGAACGCGCAGCAGGCGGTAATCCCATCCGGCCAGCGAGTCGACGGTCCAGAAACGAAGCATCGCCTCTCGCGCACCCCTGTCCGAAAGGGGAGGGTTATCTTCGGCAACCTTCGGGAATTGTCGTACGACGGCGGCGAACATCTGGTCGGCGGTAGTCGGTGCGTTGACGTCTGTCAGCAACCAGTCGTCGATGATCTTGCCGTCCTCAGAGTCGTCGTTGGCCGCGGTCTTCGAGCAAAACGCCAGCAGCGGTTCGATGCGGAGTTCCGCACGAAGTCTTTCCCGGTGGACCTCATCAGTCATTGGGTTCGCGAGTTCCTTGAACCTCAGGAGTTGGATGAAAGCCTCACGAAATGTGAGATACAATTCTGGACTTTCGGTCCAATCCACTTTTCCCGCGCGGGTGTCGAACGATGCCTGCAACGGGCCGATGATCTTTTCGTTGAGCAGGGCCGCCTGTGCGGCAGGGATGTAGCGGACAACGACCGGGTTGTTACGTCCCTTAAGGAACATCCAGCGGGCGAGCCATTTCCGTTGGAGGTCGGTCTTATTGTTCTCGAGAGCCTGAATCAGATCGTAAGCCTGTTTGGCGGAACATGGCTCACTCCCGTCGAGACATTCCTCGGCCCGCCTGACATTTTCGGTAATGGCACCGACGGTGGATCGTAAACTCGTGAATGCCCAGATCAACAGTGGAATCAGAATTACAGCGGTAAGACCAGCTCCTCCCACGAGGAGGCGCCGACGCAGCTTTTCCTTTTGTTGGGTTTCGCGGGTCTTGGCAACCAGACCCTGTTCCGGAAAGACCTTTTTCTCGTAAAAATCGCGGATGAAGAAAGCTCGCGACTTGGTAAAGACCTGTTCAAGGTTCTCCAGGACGCCTTCCGGGTCGCCCGCATGGACTCGTAGAAGCTCCTTGCAGGCGAGGGCGAACGGTCGTCCTTGCTGGATTCCGGACGTGAAGTAGTATCCGCGCAACATCAAAGGCTCTTCAAACCGGCTGCCTGAAAAAATCGTCGTCAGGTAGTTGGCCAACGGCTCGCCCAGAGCCAACAGCTCCTCCGGGAAAACAAAGAGCTTGTCGATCTTCGAAGTGTCCCCTTCGGCGTGGAAGAACTTGAGCCGCAATTTGTGGACGCGTTTGAATATGTCGTGGAAATTCTTGTCGTACTCCTTGGCGTCCCACGGGACAGCTTGGCTTGTCTGGGAGGACCAACCGAATAACTGTCGCTGGTCAATCGGATCGAGCTTTGAAAAGAACTCAGTGAAACCGAGGATTCGATCGGCTTTCGTGATGAGCACGAAGACCGGGAAACGAATGCCGAGGATCTGTTGAAGATGGCGCAATTTCTGGCGGATGTTCTTGGCCTTGGTCTCGATGACATCGATTGCGTCCTCCACCAAGGAAGTGACCGGAATGACCACGATCACGCCATTGATGGGGCACCGCTTTCGATGTTTGCTGAGGAGCTTGAGAAAGGTGTTCCACTCGTGCTGATCCGGAGCGTTGGCCTCCTGAAACGTGAATCGACCCGCCGTGTCGAGTATCACGGCCTCGTTGGTGAACCACCAGTCGCAGTTGCGAGTGCCCCCCGACCCCGACAGAGCATCGGTGCCTACCGGGAATTCGAGGCTGGAGTTCTGGATGGTCGTGCTCTTGCCTGATTGGGGCTCGCCGATCAGCAGGTACCAGGGCAGGTCGTAGATCGACATACCGGCCGCTCGGAACTCCTTGACTGCCTCCTCCCATTTCTGGGAAAGCTCGGCAAGGGCCTCCCGTATCTCTTCCTTGCCCACTCCGGCTTGTCGTGACTGGAGTCCGAGGCTGCCTTCGAACTCGCGGGCGTCGCGCTTCTCTTTGCTCTTACGGACCACTCCGATCAGATAGAAGAGGCCGAATGCTACGACAACGCCCACCAGCAGGAACCACCGATATGGTGAGGGGATTCTCAGCAGTCGGGTGAGGTACCAGACGAGTATGAGAGATATCAACAGGCCACCGAGTAAACGCCCGGCAGCGGGGATCATGCGGAGCGCGGTGAGGAACTGTTGCATTCTCCCCTCCTACATCCATTGGGCCGTCAGAGTTTGCAGTTTCGATACCACGCCACCCCACATCGCGAGGTTGGCTATGACATAGAAAATGACCAATACTCCAAGCCCGATTCCGATGTGGGTCAATGCCACCCCCACATTGAGTCGCGTTGCCTGCGAGGGCGTGAAGTTGTAGGCTTCGGGGGTGATGACGTTTTGGACATCGCCCAGATACTCGCCCAGCGATCGATAGAGCTTGCTTTTGACCTCCTGGAGTTTTTCGGGCCGCCTGTGATAACGACCTTTGACACCGAGACTCACTGCTGTGTATAGAATGGTCGCGAGTTCCACCTCGTCATGCATGAGTTCCTCAGCGATGAGGAATACCTTGTCACCGCCGATGTTGGTGCTGAAGTGTTTCTGTTCGAGGAGACTCTGTTCCCATTTCCCGGCGTGAGCCCAGTCCGAGTTGAGGACGATTTCGTCAGCCAGGATCACGAGGGGGTACTTCGCCTTCTGATAAAGAGCATCCAGGCGTGGATCTTGACGAGATCGAAGATCCATCTCTGTGATGATCATCTCGAGATTTTGTTGAACCTCGGCTTCCTCAGGTTGAAAGCCCTTCCGAACCTTTCGGCGAAATGTGACAAGGTAAAGGAAAAGTGGCGAAGCGAGGCGAAAGAGTTCGGTCCGATAGTCCAGGTACTCCATCGATAACTCTCCTGTGACCATAATTCGATCTTGTCTGATGGTGCTTACGAGTCACCCTCCATTACGCACGGGCTTGAGAATGACGAACAAGCTGAATTGGATCTGAGGGTCGATGACGCCGGAAATGGCCATCTCCCGGTTATTGGTGACCGACTCCCAGTACATCCCGTCACGGCCGACGCTGAAATAGTGCAGATCCCCTCTGGACGGCAATCCGCCCGGTGTCCGGTTCATGAGATCGATGTCGAGACCAAAGAGGCGCCGCTGTTTGAGAAGTGGAATGTCTTCAGAGGCGCCGATTTTTGCGGTCTCGAGTCTCGACATGATGGAGCGATCGCCAAGATCGCTCTGAACGCATAGGTAGATCTCTGCGCTTGGATCAAGCCACTCCTCTTTAAGACGGGCCACGAGGAGTTCTTCTTCAAGCTCAAAGGCGACTTTGACAAAACCACCGGAAATGATGGTTTCGAGCAGTTGGTCGATGGTATACACGGTGGTGTTGAAGCATGCGCCGACGGCATCGTGGTCGTATAGGGGGATTTTCACGCTGTCGGCGCCTTCGGGCTCGAAAATGGAAAGCTCGCCTGCCAGTCGTGCGAACTCCAGATAGAGCTGAAAAGGATGCAATCCAGGCGTCATTACAAGCTGGCGGAGGACTTGGAGAAATGCGCCGACAATCTGGAGCTTGAACACGGGCTGCCAAACGTCAGCGCCTGCCACGTCGAGATCAATGCGTCCCTCGGCCACCTCGGCCCGAAGGTAACGGTGTTTGGCCTCGATCCGATGGAGCACCGACTCGCACAACTTGCGCAGGAGTTCCCAGGCGGCAATGTCGATCACCGGAGGGACGAACTCTTCATCGAGGGATGGAACATTGGATCCGGCCCCGGCGCGGTGAATGACCGAAACTGGAAGGCATTCATATCCTTCCCGGTTCTCGTCGCCAAGGAAAAAGCGTCCCCGTAACTTCCGGACCTCGAGAGCTCGCGGTTCGCCGCCGAGATTTTCGTCGAAGACATCGACGGCGCGGATCGCGTACCGGATGTCGGAGGGGCCCTCGTCATCATTTTGCGATGTTGAATTTCGCTCCCCCTCCCGAAGACGCGCCACACCCAAGAAGACAGGAAGCCGACCATTGCTGCTGTCAAGCTGACTCTTGAATTCGCGCGGCTCGATTTCAAGGGATGCTGGCGCCCTGCCACGGGCGCCGTCTTTTAAAACAGCCTCGCACGAGTGCAGGGCAAACGTGAAGGCCTCGAGCTGCTCCATGTCGACCTCGAGTCGACTGAAACCCCAGAAAAATGGTTGAATGCCCCTGATGGCGCTCCCGATAAGTGAGGTGAAGTGCCGGGATGAGAGCTGAAGATGCTGAGGTCTCAGGAACATCCCTTCGGCCCAGTTGACTTCGGGAGTGTTGGTCATCGTGGGGTCTCCAGATTGGCTGCTTTTGCCGAGGACATGTTCATCGAGCCCCTTCAACGACGATATAGTCCTCGTGGACCCTGAGGACGAAGGTCTTTCCCTTCCACTGGTTGCGTGATCTGAAGAGCATGTGAGGCTTGGAGCTGTCGCCGCTAATAGTCTGGAATTCAGCGATCAGGGCCAGGGTTCCGTAACCCTTTTTCTTTTTGAGATACTTTTCGCTTCTCGACAGGGATTGGAGTTCAACGGTCTCCTCGCAGCCGCCGGGCACCGAAATCGTCTTGGTGCGGTTCCGAAGCTGGTCCCTCACCGGGGAGGTGAACCAATCCTCTCCAGCGTCTTGAATCTGTTTGACCTCTTCGTCGTCTACCTCGATAAGGTCGATCGCCAGAAGCAGACCGTCGTTGATGTGGCTGTCACATCGGAACAACGCTTGGGAAGTGCTTGAACATGCCCAGTTGGTCAAGGCCAGAACAAACACAAGACTCATGACGACAGCGTTTGCGAAACCATGATTGCGAGCCATATCACGAAGACACCGATTCATGGTCAGCTCCTCCCGTTGATGAGTTCATCGTATTGACTCTGGGCGATTTCGCGCACCAGAGCCATGATCTCGTCAGCGACAAGATCGGGGGAAATTCGGCGAACGACATTCTTGTAGTAGCTCCAGCACTTGGCATCGCTCAGAATCTTCGCGGGCACCTTTGCCTCGATGCGGGCTGGACCGGTCTTGTTCCAGAACGTGGTAAACCATTCCTCCGGTGCACTGTGGTAGGCCGCGATGGTTGCCACCACCCACGTTTCAAGAGCGGAAAGGTACGGTTTGAAATCATCTGACACTGGTTGCCCGGACAGACTGAGATTGATGGCCCTACGAATAGTGGTGTTAAACCCGGGCAGGCTCATGATTCCGGTCATAGACGTCTGCGACAGTCCCGCGACGATACGGATGATGAAGCTTTCAATCGCCAGGCTGAACTGAACCAGGTGGTGAACGACGTCGAGAGCAGCCGCGTCTTCGATTCGATGACGATCGGTTCGAATCTCGATATCTGATCCGAGAACGTCGGACCAAGAAATCGGAACACCGGGCGAGGCAACACTGCTGTTGGCGTCGCTTAGGGCCGTCTCCAACTCGCCGATCTTCCGCTCTAAACGTGTGATGTCTTCAGACGCCGCGGGCGTGGTCGCTATGACCCGAGCACAATGGGTGACTGGGAAGCACTCACGGAGCTGCTCCAGAGATTCCTGCCTTCGATCGGCCGAGATTCCGGCGATCACATTCGTGACGGTTTCTTTGAGAGCTTTGCGACGATCCTCGGCAGCCGCCAAACGATATTTGGCGGCTGTATGAAGGGTTGTTGCGGCAAGATCCGCGACAACGGGATCGACGATTTTCGGTCGGGGAGCGGGTCGGGGGAGGACTGAGCTGTCGGTGGTGATTCTCCGAGTCACCGAGCTGCCGCGGCCCCGCCTGGAAACCTGAGTGGGCTGACGATCCAGTTGAGCCATGAGCTTTTTGAGGTCTCCGCCCTCCGCCAAAAACCACTCCCGGATGCGGCCGGTGGAATAGTCGAACA
>Ga0255046_10000371_pt1 | contig 12047 bp, 9 predicted proteins | sample BC1_12_27_MG_FD_183632 | JGI IMG/M metagenome (GOLD analysis project Ga0255046, IMG submission 183632) | Seawater microbial communities from Strait of Georgia, British Columbia, Canada - BC1_12_27 | ecosystem: Environmental > Aquatic > Marine > Strait | place: Canada: British Columbia...
GCGCGGTTCGAGCTGAACAGGACGGCCTCGCCGTCCGGGGTGAAGCTCTCCGGGGTGTCGCCGGTAGAGGCGAAGGTCAGCCGTGTCGGTGCACTGCTCCGGTCGACCGGCATCACGAAGACGTCATCGTTACCGTGGCGGGTGGAAACGAAGGCGATGAGGCGGCCATCGCGAGACCACACCGGGAACCGCTCGACGGCCGGATGGGCGGTGAGGCGTTCGGCCTGACCCCCGATAGTGGGTACCAGCCAGAGATCACCCTGCCACGAAAAAACAATCTGGGAGCCGTCAGGGGACGGTGCGGGATGGCGCGGCAGCGGCGCCTCGATGGCGGTGACGGTCGTGGCGACGGCGATGGCAACAACGATCGAACAGACAACGCGACGATTCATGAATACCTCCGAATACGGACCGCAGTAGGCGGTGAACACGCGACTCGTCGAAGGTCCTCGTACGCGGCGTCCCCCACCGGGAATCGAGGGTAGCAGATTCCTGAAAACTCCGTTCTGGTAACGGTCACCGGACGGCCCTGGTGCTGTGCTACGCTGACCGCCTCTGCATGAACTCGAACAGAAGGAACTCCTGGATGCCGCGTATCGGATGGCTCGTTGTCGGCCTTCTGCTGGCCACCTTTATCTGGGGTCTGCACCGGCGCTCGCAGCTCGAGATGAGCGGTCAGAAGGCGTTGCAGATGCTCTTCGTGCCGTCGGTGGAGCAGGGCACCCTGGTCCGGCGCGGCGACGAGCTGGCACGTTTTATCCGTACCGACAGTGGCCTGACCTTGCGGTCGAAAGTCCCTACCAGCTACGCGGCGGTGATCCAGGCATTGGGCGCCGGCCAGGCCGACGTCGCCTGGATCCCGGCCTTCGCCTACGTGCTCGCCAACGCGCGCTACGGCGCTGAGGCGAAGCTGCAGGTCGTGCGGTCGGTAAACCGTTACTCGATCGTCGTCACCCGCTCCGGCGCCGGCGAACCGCAGCGGCTGGAGAACCTGGTCGACCGTCGGGTTGCGATTCCAGCCACCATCAACGGGCGCCTCCGTGCTTCGCTTATCGAAATGCTCGACGGGTACGCTCCAGGCTGGGTAGAGGTCACGGTGGCCACCGACAAAGAGGCGGTATGGCGGTTGGTCGAGGAGCGCGACGTGGACGCTGCCGCCAGCCGGCACGTCTACTCCGGACCGAATGATCTGGTAGGTGACGGACGCAAAGAGCTCGAGTACGAGCGACTGGGAACAATGCAGGAGACGCGGGTGATCCACACCAGTGAGCAGGCTGAGGCTGAGCTTTCCAGCGTATATTTTGGCTGTATCCTGACGCGCACGGACTCGGGAATCACCCGCCTCGGTGACCTCAACGGAACCAACTTCGCGTTCTCCGACGAAACTTCGACCTCGGGCCACATCTTTGCCCGCGCGCTGCTGCAGCGGTCGGGCGTGGCGCTTGGCCATGTCCTGTATGCCGGCGGCCACCCCAACGTGGTGCAGGCGGTGCGGGACGGCAAGGTCTCCGGTGGCGCCGCTTTCTACTCGCCGCCGTCGGCGGCCAACCAGCGCGATGGGACGAAGGTTGGCGACGCGCGTTTCCTGATCCTCAAAAACATGACGAGCCAGGAGGAGCGCACCAAGCTCCTCGATGAGGTGCGCATCATTGCGCTGACCGATCCCATCCCCAACGACGTGTGTTGCGTTCGCCGGGGCTTTTCGGAGACAGTGTGGGCACAATTTGAAGCGTCAATGCAGCGCTTCCTCGATACGCCCGACGGCCGCAGCGCGTATTACGACCTCGTCGCCGGGGTCGCGGCCGCTCCATGCACGGACGATGATTTCGATGAGTTCAGGACCGCCCTCGGCGAAGCCGGAGTGAGCGCGTCCGCGCTCCTCGAGGCTGCGGAGGAGAGGCTCGAACGGCAGCGCCGAAAACAGGGTGGCGGCTCGTGAGCGCGGTCGCCGTGCGGGCGTCCACGACCGAGCCAGCGGTTCGCATTGCCGATCTCGGGATGGTCTATCCGGGCGGTGTGCGCGCCCTCGAGGGCGTCGATCTGGAGGTGGGGGAGGGCGAGTTCCTGGCCATTCTCGGGCTTTCCGGCTCAGGCAAGTCGACCCTTCTGCGTTGCATCAACCGTCTCATCGACCCAACCGAAGGCAAGGTGTGGATCTTCGGCCGGGAAATTACAGACCTTGGTGGTGGCGAGATTCGCCGCCTGCGGCGTCAGGTGGCGATGATCTTCCAGCAGTTCAACCTCGTTCGGCGGCAGACGGTGCTGACAAACGTGTTGGCGGGGAGCCTCGGTCGCTGCCGGCTGTTGCCGAGCCTGATGCTCTCCTTCCCGCAGAGCGAACGAGACCGGGCTCTCCAGAACCTCGAGCGGGTTGGTCTGGGCGACCGAGCCGGCAGCCGGGCCGACACCCTATCCGGCGGCCAACAGCAGCGGGTGGCGGTGGCAAGGGCGTTGATGCAGGAGCCGCGTCTGATCCTCGCCGACGAACCGGTGGCGTCGCTCGATCCGGCCCTGCGCCACTCGGTCATGCGACACATCGAGGCCCTCAACCGCGAAGAGGGTCTGACAGTGATCTGTTCGTTGCACGACATTGACCTTGTGGAGCGTTACGCTACGCGGTTGGTGGCGCTGCGCGACGGCCACCTGGTGTGGGAGGGTATGCCTGGCGACTTCGATCGCGAAACCTTCAAAGAGATTTACGGCGAGGACGCCGAACCGGCCTCGAAAACTGGCTTCTAATGGTTGCTGCAGCGAATCACTCTGCGGGTGGCAACGGCTGGCGCAAGGTCCTCGCCCGGCTGCAGGCGATCGGCATCGACGCGGTTCTCATCGCGACGGCACTTTTGATGGTGGAGCTCCTGGTGATGGCGTTCTCGGGTCGGCGGGGGCCCACCGGTCTGCTTTTGTCTGCTGAGGAAATCCTCGATCTCTTGCACTACGGGTGGGCGGCTCTGGCCGGGCTCGCGCTCGCCAATTTCTGGCACCTCTTCCACCGCTGGCTGGGTCCGACCCCAGCCAGGGCATTGGTCGTGGGGGTTCCCGAGTCGGAGCGCGACCTGGAGTGGACCCACACCCTGCGCGGCTGGTTCGCTGCGGTCTTCATCGAGCTCACATTCTTCGCCGGCTGGTTGATCACCGAGCTTGACCTTTTTGCGTTCCTCACCAAGTTCAGCAAGGCCGCCGACATCGTTCGGGGGCTCGCACACCCGTCCGCGAGTGTGCTTCACGAGGGATTGGTGCTGCTCGTCCAGACGATATTTCTCGCGTTCATGGCCACCGCCTTCGCCATCCCGGTGGCCTTTGTGCTCGCCTTTCCCTCGGCCCGGAACCTGACCCGTGGCTCAGCCGCAGCCCGCCTCGCGTACACAGTGTCCCGCACCTTCATGAACTTTGTGCGCGCGGTCGAACCGCTGGTGTGGGCCCTGATCTTCATATCGTGGGTCGGCATCGGCCCCTTCGCCGGGGTGCTCGCCCTCTGGGTGCACTCGGTGGCGGCGTTGACCAAGCTCTACTCCGAACAGATCGAATCGATCGACAACGGTCCGATGGACGCCATCAAGGCTACCGGCGCGGGCACCCTCCAGGTCCTGCGCTACGGGGTCGTGCCTCAGGTGATCCCGCCCTTCCTCTCCTTCACGATCTACCGGTGGGATATCAATGTCCGCATGTCCACCATCATCGGTTTCGTGGGCGGCGGCGGGATCGGCTACATCCTCAAACCCAGAGTCGACTTAGGCGAGTGGGGCGAGGTGGGAACGTTGGTGCTGCTGATCGCAGGAACCGTTTGGCTGATGGATATCATATCGGCCAAAATCAGGGAGCGGATCGTCTAGCTCCGAAGGAGCGACGGATAATTAGCCTGGGGCGTGAGCCCCAGGGTCGAGTGGAACCAACACAGATGAAGCCGCGAAGCGGCGACAGAAAAAGACACAGGCCGCGGCTCACGCCGCGGCCAAGAATCTGTCGCCCCTTCAGGGCTCGGTCCTGAAAGGCGGTCAGTTACCTGGGGCTCACGCCCCAGGCTAGGTATGTGTCGCCGCTTCGCGGCTAGAAATCGTAGTACCAACCGAGCGCGAACCAGGTCTCCTTTTCCCACAGGAACTGGCCCATGACCGAGCGCCCGGTACCGTATTCGAAGGCAACTCGGTGGACCGAGCTGCGGTTACCGGAGGGAATCCAATAGCCGGCCTGTACGGTCAGGCGGGCGCTCCAATTGGTTTCTTCATAGGTGCGGAAATCGATCGCTGCGAAGTGCGAGGCGCGTCCCTTCCAGTACTTTTGATCCGAGACGTACTGCACGCCGGACTGGAGGCGAAAGGTCATGCCGCCCCTGAGACCGTTGCCCCATCCCAGCTCCGAGTAGAAGGTCACGTGTGGGCTGAATTTCCACGCTACTCCGGCGAGTGCCTCTTCGCGTGTGTAATGGATTCGCTCTCGGCCGGTACGCTCCGAGTATTCGTCACCGATGTGCGACGAGTCGTGTTGGGAGCCAAAGCGGAATCCCAGTCCTGGTGAGATCATCCAATTCAGATAGAGACCATAGAAGCCGTCCCAGCCGGTGTTGTCCCAACTGTATGCGATGTCGAACTGGCCGGCGAATCCTCCCTCGAAGTTGATCTGCCACCCGATATCGGGTTGGCCTTCAGGATGCCAGCGATAAATGCCAAAGTTGCCGCCGAGCCGTAGGCCAAAACGATGGGCCCCGGTTTCTGGGATTTCAGTGTCAGCCAGCCATTGCATGGTGAGGGCGTTTTGCGGTCGCAGAGGATCCGCAATGTACCGGGGGTAAAAGTCGCCCGCCGGAAACCAAAGCTTGGTCTTTTTCTTCTTTTGGCTGGCTTCGATTGACTCCTCTTCTTCGGCACCAGCCGCAGGCACGAATAAGGAAAAGAGGAGAAGGATTGTCGACCCGATGAGCAACGAACGCCACATGGCTCGGAAGTGTAGCGTACCTTTTCTATTCTGACGCCGACCCGTGAATATCATCGAATCCGAATTCGCCCTTCGGGTCAGTGGGCCTCGCCGGCGTATTTCTCCCCGGCCTCGATAGACGCCTGGAGCCAGTTCTGCGGCGGCGGCAGCGGGCAGGTGGCGTGTGGGGTGAAGGCGCAGGGCGGGTTGTAGGCGAGGTTGAAGTCGAGATCGGTCGTGCCGCCCTCGCCGGCCGCAGCTGCGTACAAGAACCGGCCGGCGCCGTACGTCGTCACGGCGCTGGTGGCGTCGCGGAAGATCAGGAAGTAACGGTTGTTCTCCGGTCCGCTCAGGTAGGGCTCTAACGTGTAGTCGGTTCCATCGATGGCAAAGCGGAGCACCCCCGGGGCGATGTATGTGGTGTCCTGACCCAGGACGGTAGGAACGGCCACTTCTCTCGGAGCGTCGTATGCCTCGAGCCGCGCCTCGACCCGAAATGCCTGGTCGATAGGAAAGTGCTCGATGCCCTCGAACCCGATTCGCGTGGGGGCTTCCGGATCCTTGACCCGAGCTGCCACGCGCCCCTCGCGGTCGATGATGTAGAACTGGACGCGGCCAACGGTGATGACGTTGGGCTTGCCGTCGGCGTCGGTTTTCAGCCTGGCCTCCGTCAGGGGCTCGCCGTTGACGTTGACGCTGGCTCCCTCGCTGGCGATTGCTGTGACGACACCGTCAGGCCCGAGCACCAGACGGCCTGCGCCCTCCGGAATACTCTCATCCGGCAGCACGACCGTGTTGTCGTCGGCCGAACCGAAGGTGTTTTCACCCGTTTCGAGCCAGTAGAGGCCGGTCAGGGTCAACCAACCATTGTCGGATGTCAGTCGCTCCAGGCGCCCGCCACGCCACTCCTCGATCTCGGCCGCGTATGCAGGGTCGACGGGTGCGGGCGCTTCGGAGCAGGCGATGACTCCAACCACAAGCGCCACGAGGGTCGAAAGACGAACGGCGGGGTGGGTGAGCTTTATCATCAGGATGTTGTAGCACATTCCCGCGATCGCTTCCGTGTCCGTGCTCGAAGTCGGTATCGCTATCGAAGGCCACAGCCGTCGTGGTTTTCATCGACAACGACGGGTTGTATCTTTGAGCGGAATGTAATCCTTCCCCTTGACAGTTAGTGTATTATGAGACTTAATCTCGAAGAAATCGAAATATGAATCTCGAGACAGGCACAAACCTCGGTTCGTACTCGATCCGCGAGCTTCTCGGCTCGGGCGGAATGGGAGAGGTCTATCGTGCTCGCGACACCCGTCTCAAACGGGATGTGGCGGTCAAGGTTCTTCCCGAAAGGCTGGCAGAAAACCCCGAGGCGCTGGCGCGATTCGAACGAGAGGCGCAGAGCGTTGCGGCCCTTTCGCACCCGAACATCCTCGCCATCCACGATTTTGGCCGCGAAGACGGTCTCTCCTATGCGGTCATGGAGCTGTTGCAGGGTGAGACCCTGCGCGCGACGTTGGAGCGGGCGACACCACAGCCGACAAAGGCGGTTGGGATCGTTCGACATATTGCCAAAGGGCTGGTGGCGGCCCACGCCAAAGGCATCGTTCATCGGGACCTCAAACCGGAGAACATCTTTCTGACAACGGACGGTCTCGTCAAGATCCTCGACTTCGGGCTCGCAAAACAGGATTCCGTAGATTTTTCGCCCGACTCGGAGACGGCGGCGCCAACCCTGGGCCACAGTCATCCGGGTGCGGTCATGGGGACGCTCGGCTACATGTCTCCAGAGCAGGTGCGCGGCCGGGCGGTGGATCATCGCGCCGACATCTTTTCCTTCGGGGTCATTCTCCACGAGATGCTCTCGGGTGAGCGGCCCTTCCAGGGCGGGAGCTCAGCCGATGTGATGGGCGCGATCCTTCGGGAAGATCCTCCGGACTTCGTTGGAAATGAAAGCTATATCTCGCCAGCCGTGCAGCGGATCGTGACTCGCTGTCTGGAGAAGGAAGCGGACTCCAGATTCCAGACGGCCAATGACCTGCTGTTCGCGCTGGAAACAATTTCGGATTTCGACGCGGGGGAGCATTCTTCGTCCGGAATCGCGGTCGAGCCGCCTTCTTCGGAATCGCTGACGTCGGTCGCCGTCCTGCCCTTTACCAACATGAGCCCAGACCCCGAGCAGAACTACTTCTGTGAGGGAATGGCCGAGGAGATCATCAACGCTCTGGGCACGATCGATGGTCTTCGTGTCGCTGCCCGCAGCTCGGCCTTCCGCTTTACGGGAAAGGCGCAAGACATCCAGGAGGTGGGCCAAGCGCTCAAAGTGAAGACGGTGCTCGAGGGGTCAGTCCGCACGGCCGGGAAACGCGTCCGGGTCACCGTCCAGTTGGTCGACGTCGACAACGGCTACCAGCTCTGGTCCGAGCGCTACGACCGGGGGATGGAGGACGTCTTCGCCCTTCAGGACGAGATCTCGGAGAACATCGTCGAGGCGCTCCAGATGAAGCTCGGTGCGAAAGCCAAGGAGGAGTTGAAGCGGCCGACAGCCTCCCCGGACGCGTATCAGCTCTACCTCAAGGGACAGCACAACTGGTACAAGCGTGAGATGGGTTCGCTGCAAAAGGCCGCGGAGTTCTTCGAACAGGCGGTTGAAAAGGACCCTTCCTACGCACTTGCCCACGCCGGCCTTGTGGCCACATACTACAGCCTCGCCTTTTACGGAATGGAGCCGGCGGCGGCCAAGGCCAAGGCGAGCACGGCGGTGGAACGCGCTTCCTCCCTGGCGCCCGAGGTGGCCGAGGTGCGGGCCGCTCTCGGTCTCTACGCGGCCTATTTCTCCTACGACTGGGAGACGGCGGAACGGGAGTACCGGGCGGCCGTTGAAGCCAACCCCTCCTACGCACTGGCCCACTGCTGGTACAGCTTCACGCTGTCGACCCTCTCGCGGGGTGACGAGGCGGTGGCAGCGGCCAACCGCGCCCTCGAGGTCGACCCGCTCTCACCGTACGCCAACACCACTCTCGGGCTCGCCCTGGTCTCGGCCGGACGGCGGACAGATGCGCTTTCAGCGCTCGAGGAAGCGGTCGACATAGATGCGGATTCCCTCTACAGCCAGTTTGTGTTGGGAGCGAACTATGGTGCCCTCGGCCGTTACGATGAGGCTGTGACGGTCTTTGAAAAGGCCGTGACGTTGACCGATCGCGGCGCGTATTACCTGAGCTGGCTGGGTTGGGCCTACGGCGTCGCGGGGCAACGAGATAAGGCGGAGAGGATCTTGGAGGAGCTCGCGGCGAGATCTCCGGGGGAATACACCCAGCCCATCTCCTTGATGCAGGTCCACAGCGGTCTCGGCGACATCGATGCCGCATTCGAGTGCCTCGACAAGGCTGCCGCCGAGTGCGATCCCGCCGCGGCCTTCATCGGCTTTCCGACTATGGACCCGTTGCGCGAGGACCCGAGGTTCGACGGTATCCGCAAGCGCCTCGGGCTCTAGGCGCCCACCCGGTAGCCAGATACCAGATACCAGATGCCAGATAGGGGTGAGGGTCTGGGTGGGAGGGTGGATCTGGTATCCGGAATCCGGGATCCGGGATCAGAGCCGCTTGAGCGCCTCATCCAACCGACATTCAAACATCTCTCCCAACGCTGTCAGTGATTCGAGATTCGTCGGCTCCTCCGGGAGGAGCGGGATCTCGACGATGGGGTGGGAGTCACCGACGAGGTCTCGGAGCTCGGCAACAGCCTCGTGGTCGCGACGACCGAGCCACCCCAGGAGCCGGTGGCCCTCGCTTTCTGTTTCCCGGTCGGGGTCGTCGAGGAGTGGATGGACCCGGTTGATGACGATCGGCCCGAGGTTGTAGCCGGCGTCGGTGAGGCGGCGGGCGAAGAAGAGGGTGTCGGCAACCCGTCCCTCGCCGGGACCGCTGACCAGCACGAATAGAGTCGCGGGCGAGCGCAGGAGATCATGGACCTCGAGCGCCCGTTCGCGGAATCCTTCGTAGAGAGGGGCAAAGGCGCGGAAGAAGTCGGCCATGTCGCGCAGCAGCTCGAGACCGACCATGCGGTCGAGAAAGCCCTCGACATTGCGGCCGATGATGCCGAGCTTTGAGGTTGCCTTGAGTTTACCCGTGACGTCGAACCACGGTTTAAGCGCGATGCGGAGGGCGCCGCTGTCGAGGAATCCGACGATGCGGGCTGGGGCTCCTAGAAGGTCGAGCGCCTGCCGGGTCGGTGGGGTGTCGAGGACGATGCGGTCGTGGCCTCCCTCACGCGCGACCTCGAAAAGACGCTCCGAAGCCATGTACTCAAGCACGCCCGCGAGGTTTGCGGAGAGGCGATCGTAGAAGCGGTTGGTGAGAATCCGTTGCCGCGCCTCCTCGTCCGGAGCGTAACGGTCGATCAGCCGATCAAACGTTCGCCGCGCGTCGAGCAGACTTGCGTGCAGCGCACCCGCGGTGTCAGTCTTCACCCGGGTCACCTGCTCGCTGGCTTCTAGCCCCACTCCAAGGGTGTCTTTGAGCCGCAATGAGGGGTCAAAGGTCATCACGAGGGTGTCGTCTCCGGCGCCGGCAGAGCTTGCGGCCATGGCGGCGGCCAGCGTGGTCTTGCCGACTCCACCCGAGCCGACCACGATCACCAGCGAGTGCTCGCGGGGATCCATCTCAGACCTCGAGTGCGTTGGCGAGGTGTTCGCCGACGACGCCCACCAGGACCGGTCCGGCGTCGATCGGCTCGAGTGGCACCACGACTGTGGGTCCGTCCCAATCTGCCCTCAGACGGGCTAGCTCGTCCTCGTTGATGCGCCGTCGGCGAATCCAAAGGCGGGTCGCCTCGTCGTCGCTGCGGCGGGATTTCGGGGCCGGAGGGTAAATCGCATTGACGACGACCAGCTCCGGTTGACGATCGAGCCGGGTTGACATCGCCCCGAGGAGTTCCAGAGATTCCTGCACAGGCATCTCCTCGGCGGTGGTGACGACGATCGAACCGAACCGTTTTGGGTCCGCGAGGAAGGCCGCGATCTCGGCCGCCATGTGGCCGATTGGACCGCTCGAGATGACTTCTGAAACCAGCTGGGGGGCGGTCATCCAGGCGATGCCGTGTCCTGACGCGGGGGCATCGAGGATGACCACATCAGGCTGGCGGAACTGCTTGGGCCCGTGCCCCTCGATCATCCGCAAGGCGCGTCCGAACACTGCTGTTTGCTTGAGGCCGGGAGCGCCCTCGGTGAAGTGGAGGTGCACCGGACTCGCGAGGACTTTCCGCGCCAACGCGCCGACCTTGAGCTTTTCCCGCACCAGATCGTCGAGCAGCTCACGCGGGTCGAGGTGCTGGAGCCAGAGGTTGGAAGCGGCCTCGACGATTTCGCCGCCCGACGGCGGTGTGTCGAGGAGCTGGTGGAGGTTTTCGCGCGGGTCGACCTCGATCAGCAGGACCCTTCGGCCGCGGTTTGCGAGGTGGGCGCCGAGCGCCGCCGAGACGGTGCTCTTGCCTACACCGCCCTTTCCGGTGACCACCAGGAGCTCGAGTTGGTCGAGGCGCCTCAGGACTCCCACGAAGACCTCAACGCCTGATTTCGGCGATTCAGGATGGTGTAACTCATAGTGAGACGAGAGAAGCGGTCGGGCATCTCGGCGGAGCTTAACATGAGAGCAGAGTCCGAGATCGCACTCCTTGCAAGATGTGCGAACCGATCAGCCCAGACCACGTAAAACAAGATGAGACATGAAGAGAATCTGTTTCAGTTTGCCGGTCGTGTTGTGCATGATGGGCGCCGCCACCCGCACGGCGAACGCCCAGACTCCGTTGGCCCTGGCCTCGGGTAAGGAACCGCAGCGGATATCGGTTGCCGCATCGCCGCTCGTCACCGATCCGAAGCTCGCTGACTATTCGTTCGATCTCCGGCCGCTGCTGGAGAAAAAGAGGCTGACCAAGAAAGAGACCTTTATCACCAGGACGCCGGAGGGGCTACGGATCTTTGCCGTCGCTGAAAATGGTGAGCTGACGGATCTGGTAGTGCGGGACGGCTACGGCGACGAGCTCGATCAGCTCGAGGTCTGGGGCCAGGACCGCGATCGTCGACCGGAGGGTGGAGAGACCGCCTCGACCGAGAAGAAGGACGAAATCCACTGCTGGCGTTGCTTTTCGCACCGCGGCGAAACCCATTGCTTCGAGATTCTCTGCATCCCGTCACAAAACGAAGATTGAAGGGCAGCATTCGGCTTCGCCTTTGGCTTGCGGCTTCGCTCTTCGAGCTTCGCCGTCACAAGACGCCGGGACAGGCATAGGCGCCCTATTGTGGTGCGGCCGTCTCGGCCGCACATCTTCGATGACAGTGGAATTGTGCGGGCGAGACGCCCGCACCACAAAGTGTCGGCTACAGAGGAGCGCAATCCCGGTTGGTGGGGCGGTCCAGCCCCGGAGACTCTCGTTGGCGGGCGTGAACGACCCGCCTACATAAGGGCGAGAGATCTCAGGGCAATCGTGGGCGCGTCGTTCAAGGGCGGCGTAGGACCGCTTCGGCGAGGCCGTGGCGCTCGAGAGGCCCGTCACCGTGGCGGTGCTCGGGACCGAGCCCCTCCCAAGAGTGAATCACTTCGAGGCCGGGGAACAGAGCCACCAACTCACCCGGTTCGAGGTAGGTGCGGACCACGCCGTCGAGAGAGCAGAACGAGTTCTCGGTATTCTCCGTCCATTCGCTCTGGTGGCGGTCGAACGCCGGGTCCCAGGTTCCGAACGCGGTTATGAAAAGCACACCGTTCGGCGCCAAAGCCTTTTCAATCGCTGCCGTCAGGGCCGTCACCTGCTCCGGTCTCAAATCGGGGATCAACCCGAAGACGAGAATCGCGCCGTACGAGCCCGGATCCGGATTCAGGTCTTCGAATCCGCCGTGGATGGTTCGGATGGGCAATCCTTCCAATTCTGCCGCCACCTCCACCGCTCGCACGGCCTCGATCGATGAATCGAGAGCGTGGACCCTGATCTTGCGCCGCGCCAGGAAAAGGGTGTTGCGACCCTGGCCACAACCGATGTCGAGCGCCGTAGTAGAAAGTTCGATGAGTTCTGCGTGCTCCACCAGGATCGTGTTGGGTTCGGATCCAAATACCTCGGGCGTGCTTCGGTAGTAGTCGTCGTACCGGTCCATG
>Ga0255046_10000373_pt1 | contig 12038 bp, 11 predicted proteins | sample BC1_12_27_MG_FD_183632 | JGI IMG/M metagenome (GOLD analysis project Ga0255046, IMG submission 183632) | Seawater microbial communities from Strait of Georgia, British Columbia, Canada - BC1_12_27 | ecosystem: Environmental > Aquatic > Marine > Strait | place: Canada: British Columbia...
GATTTTAAACACAATTATTTACCGGAGATCTGCAGAATAGCCAAGAATACCACGTTCCAGGAGTTTGTCAGCCGCCGTGCCGACGCTCGTCATTCCCTTCAATACCAGTTGCAGACTAAACGACGAGTCCCGGGTTCCATCACGCGTGGAAATATGGCGGCGCGAAACCAGCCGGAGCCCCCAGCAGCAGCTTTCATATTCGAGCCCGAAAAACTGCTCCAGTACTTCCTGGTCCCGGAATGAAAAATTGTAGCGGCCGACAAAGTTCCACTGTTTGCTCACCGGCCACGACCAGGAGAGGTCACCTTGTTCCAGGGAGTCGCGCCGAAAACGATAGGCAAGATTGAGGATCTTCTCGCTTGCGGGTCGATACTGAAGTCGCGCCTCCGACTGCGTCGTGCCATCCTCGCCCGTGCCCCACTGGTGGCCAAAGTCGAAGTTCATGTTTTCCCAGATCAGAAAGCGTATCTGCGCAATGTAGTCGGACGATTCGAACGTCGAGGCGGTTGTACCGGGCAAGGTAACGTCGCGGTCGCCAAAGTACCGTGTCTGACCCACGGTTGCTGTCATCAGCTCGCGGCCGGACGTCACGTCGAGAATGCGTGACGTGACGCCGATACTGAGTTGCTCGGTGTCGCCTATACGGTCGATGCCAAGGAAACGATTCTCGCGAAACAGCTGCACGAGATTGATGTCCGGCGTAATGGTGTCGAAGACCGGCAGGTCATCCTGATCACGGAATGGAATGTTAACGTACAACAGCCGCGGCTCGATCGTCTGAACGCGATTGGCGCCACTCAACGCGCGTTCGAGCACCATCCCGGTATCCAGGCTGGCGATCGGCACCGTCCGCGTAGGCTTCGTATCAACGCCAGGCAACGTGTCCGTGAGCTGGTATCGCGTATGGTCGAGCGATACGGCCGGCGTAATGAACCAGCCCGGCTTCACGATAGGAACTTCGATCGATGGGGCGGCGTTGACGCGCCACCCCGTCACGCCGACATCGCGATCGAAGTTGACGACTTCGCCATCAAGACTGAGGCGCAGGAACTTCACGGGCCACGAACCGTTAGCCAGTAGTTGTGGAAGACGGCGATAGGGTTCGTCGACCGGACTAATCGCGTCGTCGATAGTCTGGTAGTCCTGAATCTGTCCCAGCAGCGAGACATGATCGGTGTGATAGTCGAATCGAATGCTGCGGTTTAGATGCGTGATGCTCGAGATGCTAAGGCTGCCGCCCAGGTCCTCAAAGTACTGGCTGTCTGAAACTTCTCTGAAGTTGATCTGGTTGCGCCAACCCGATTCGAAAATCGTGCGGTGCTGGTAACGTAGCTGGTGGCGTGCTTCATTCAGGATGCTGTCGTCCGGCAGGTAATCGGCCGTCAGGACGCCGTCATTTCTTGGTGTCAGGTAGCGAAACTGAGTCTCGAGCTGCAATCCCCGGCTGGTGAGCAGGCGCGGCGTAATCGTCGCGTCGTAATTGGGCGCTATGTTCCAATAAAACGGCACGCGAAACTCGTTGCCGCTGCGGCCCGCAGTGCCAAACTCGGGCGTCAACATGCCGGATTTTCGCGCGTCGCTGAGCGGAAAAGACAAATAGGGTGAGTAAAGTATGGGTACGCCCTTGAATCTGAGCTTGACGTTACGGGCCGTACCAGTGCCTGCGCCTGTGTCGAGTTCGATGGAGTCGCCTTGTATCAGCCAATCCTCGGATCCGCGCGGGCAGGTGGTGTATTCGACGCCGTTGAGAATCAGCCGTCCGTCCTGGTTAATCTCGATCGCCGTGGCTGCACCACGGGAATCGCCGTTGCCCAGCGAAAATTCCGCGCCTTCAAAGCGAATACGGCCGCTTTGGTAAGCAAACTCGGCGGTGTCGCTGTTAATCTGCGTGCCCGGGTCTTCGTAGCGAACGCCACCTTCCAGGTGGATGGCCTGCCGCTTCGGGTCATAGCGCGCGGTCTCGGCACCGGCGAGCTTGTCGTCCTTCCGCAGTAACACGCCGCCACTCATTCTCGCCATCGGCTCCGTGCCGACCTGCGCTTCAAATTGTCCGGCCTCGAACACGATGGTGTTGGGATCACCCGGTGCGAAACCGCTTGCCGCCGGATCCCGGGTTAGCGGCTCGCCGATCGACGTGCGGCAGGCGAGCGGGTCCGCTCCGTGCGCGCTTGTGGCGGCCAAGAGGCAGCAGGCAAAAATCAGTGGTTTCGCAGACACGTCGATAGTCGGTTCAGGTTGGGGCCGAAGCAGTTACGGCCAGGATGTTAGCGTGCATTACGTGTGTTACCTTCGCATAGTTTTCGAGGTGCTTCAACGCGTTACGGAGAACACACATCAATATCCCTGAGGCTGGAACCGACACTCGGCTGGTTGCCATGAAAGACTGGATCGGCAGCATTGATGCGTTCGCTGGCTGTACGCCCACGCCCGCGTCGGATGATGCCAGCTTCCGACGGTACTTTCGATTGCAAACGGGGGCCGACAGTTTCGTCGTCATGGACGCGCCGCCGGAGAAGGAAGACTGCCTGCCGTTCGTGCGCGTTGCCGGGTACCTCGAGGCGATGCGGCTTAACGCGCCCCGCATCATTGAGGCCGATCTCGATGACGGGTTTCTGCTACTCAGCGACCTTGGTACGCACCTTTATCTTGATGCATTACAACAAAGCAGCGGTGACGCAGGGCGCTTGTACACGGATGCAATATCGGCGCTACTTACCATGCAGCGGCGTGGCATCGCGTTTCAAGCGTCACTGCCGCCGTACGACGACGCGCTCCTACGATTCGAATTGTCGCTATTCCATGACTGGCTCTGCGGCACTCACCTTGGCTTGTCGTTCAGTGCGGCCGAAGCAAAGGCCTGGCAGACTTGTTGTGACCTGTTGACGGAAAACGCATTAAACCAACCACAGGTCTTCGTGCATCGTGACTACCACTCACGAAACCTGATGGTTACAGACGAGAACAATCCCGGAATCCTCGATTTTCAGGACGCGGTTGAGGGACCGCTGACCTACGATCTGGTCTCCTTGCTTAAAGATTGTTACGTGCGCTGGCCCGCTGAGCAGGTGCGGCAATGGGCGCTGCAGTTCTACCGCGGGCTCGATGGTTCGATGCGCTCGCAGGTTGACGAGCTTCAGTTTCGCCGTTACTTCGAACTGATGGGTGTGCAACGGCACGTTAAGGCGGCCGGCATATTTGCGCGACTCAATCACCGGGACGGCAAGCCGGCATATCTTGCCGATATTCCCCGGACACTCTCCTATATCGTCGAACTCGGACCCCAATACGAAGAGCTGCAATTCCTCGTTCGCCTCATCGAGGAGAACGTGATGCCAGGCATGGTTGGCGACGCATGATAGCCATGTTACTTGCGGCCGGACGCGGCGAGCGCCTGCGACCTCTCACCGACACGCTACCCAAATGCCTTGTTGAGGTTCGGGGACGGAGTTTGCTCGAACATCACCTCGAAAGGCTTCGCGACGACGGCGTCACAACGGTCGTGATCAACCTGGGCTGGCTGGGCGAGCAAATTGTCGAGCGTGTGGGCTCCGGCAGGCGCTATGGGCTGGAGGTCATCTATAGTCAGGAAGGCGACAACGTACTTGAAACCGGCGGCGGTATTCACAAAGCGCTGCCTATTTTGGGAAGCCATCCATTCCTGGCGATTAACGCCGACATCTTTACCGACATGCCGCCGCCGGATGTTGAACTGGCCGTCGGTACGCTCGGTCATCTGGTCATGGTGCCGACACCGGACTACCGTGATCATGGCGATTTCAATCTTCGCGACGGCCTCGTTCGCAACGGCGATATTCCAGCGCTGACGTTCAGTGGCGTCGCGATTTATCGACCCGAATTTTTCGCGGGATGCGAGGCGGGCAGGTTTCCGCTTGCGCCGATGCTGCGCGAAGCGGCCGATGCGGGGCAGCTGACCGGCACGTTGTACGAGGGACCTTGGGCGGATGTCGGCACCAGGGAACGACTTGACGCACTCAACCACCTGTAAGCGAAGCAATGGCCGGAAGCTCGTCCTCGCCTCTTTCGGTCTTCGCGTTGTCGAAACCGAGATGGCGCAGGAAATGCGGCAGTAGTTGTGGCCACACAGCGTAAAGTTCGGCGCCGGCGCCCAGTCGTGTCAAATCGGTCATCTTGAGTTCGGCGTACCCGCATGGGTTGATGCGGGAAAAGGGTTCGAGATCAATATCGACGTTGAGCGCCATGCCGTGGAAACTGCACCCCCTGCGAATGCGCAGCCCAACACTCGCGAGTTTTTCGCCGGCGACGTAAACGCCAGGCGCGTCAGCGCGACTAGCGGCGGCGATGTCGAATTCCGCCGCCAGATCGACGACGCTCTGCTCCAGCGCGGTGACCAGTGTTCGCACGCCCATCCCGGCGCGTCGCAGGTCGAGCAGTGGGTAGATCATAAGCTGGCCCGGTCCGTGAAACGTAACCTGGCCGCCGCGGTCAATTTTTACGACCGGGATATCGCCGGGTGCGAGCAGATGTTCCTTGCCGGCATTGAGCCCCATCGTAAACACGGGCGGGTGTTCGGTGAACCAGATTTCATCCGTCGTTGCTTCCGTGCGTGCATCGGTGAAGTGTTGCATCGCCTGCCACAGCGGGACGTAATCCTGTCGTCCGAGATCTCGAATTACGATCGATGGATCGGACCGATTGTTCACAGCGCCATCAGGACATCGTCGTGCGACGAGACGTCACGATAAATATCATCGAGTTGTTGCTGACTCATCGCCGTGATCGTAACCGTGATCGAGACGAAGCGGCCGTTGCGGCTAAGGGTCGCCTGCACCGCGCTGTCGACAACCGCGCCTGCATGATTTTCAACCAGTGCGCGTGCCAAAGCGCGAAAATCCGGCGTGTCCCGACCCATCATCTTGATCGGAAACGTGCAAGGGAATTCGAGGGCGGACTCTTCAGGCATGGTTACTCAAGCCAGAGGCTTACACTGTCTCGTGTGCGTTGCCAGATCGATCCGACCGGGCTGTCGTCCAGGGCGCGCAACGGTGTGCTGAGTAGCTCTTCTTCGCCGAAACGGACCTTAAGTTGCGCCACCTGTTGACCGGCCGCAACCGGCGCTTCGATAACGGCAGGAACATCCAGCGTGGACTCGAGATTCTCGTACGTGCCTCGACGCACGGTGATGTAAAGGTCTTTCAGTACGCCGAGACGCGTGGTTTCGTTCGCCGACTTCCAAATACGCGCTGTCGTTATTTCTTCGCCAGCCTTGAACAACAGCCGAGTCTCATAAAAGCGGAAGCCGTAGTTGACCAGCGCCTGGCTACCGTCGGTGCGCGCCTTGGTACTTGAAGTGCCCATCACGACCGAAATGATACGCATATTGTCGCGTTTGGCCGAGGCAACGAGGCAGTAGCCAGCGTCATCGGTATGCCCGGTCTTGAGGCCGTCGACCGAGTCGTCTCGCCAAAGCAGAGAATTCCGGTTGCTTTGCTTGATGCCGTTGTAGGTGAATTCTTTAACGGAATGCCAGGGGTAATAGTCCGGAAACTCCGAGATGATGGCGCGCGTCAGTATCGTTAGGTCTCTTGCGGTAGTAATGTGTCCTTCCGCCGGCAGGCCCGTTGCATTCCGGAAGTGACTCGAGTGCATTCCGAGCTTCGCGGCATTCTGGTTCATGAGTTCTGCGAATACGCTTTCCGTACCCGCGATATGTTCCGCTAGCGCGACGCTCGCGTCGTTGCCGGATTGCACGATCATGCCGAGCAGCAGGTTTTCGATCGATACGCGTGTGCCGACCTCAATAAACATTCTGGAGCCTTCAGTGCGCCAGGCTTTTTCGCTGACCGTGACTTCGTCCTCAAGACGAATCTGTCCCTGCTTGAGCGCGCTAAACACAACGTAAGTTGTCATCAGCTTGGTCAGGCTGGCCGGCGCCAGCCCAGTATCCGGGTTCAGTGACGCCAGCTCCTGTCCGGTCTGGGCATCAATGACGAGATAACTCTTTGCGCCAATGATCGGCGGTGCCGGCGCGGGCATGGGCTCTGCCGTGTGAGCCGCTGCCGCGAAAAATAGAACCATGGACGCGAGCGCGTGAGTTAGACGTTGGGACATGAGGCCTCTTCGGGAATGGGTGAAACGTGTGGGCGCGTATTGTACGCCGCTATTTGCCGCTCATCTAATGAAAGCGCATCTATTCAACAACAAGATACGGATCCATGATGCCGATATTTTCCAGCTCTTCGACAAGCACATCGTACTGGATGACGTCAGCAACCGGGCCGATACGGACCCTCAGCAGGGCCGGACTTGAGGAGCGATCTTCGTGTATGAATGCATTTGCAATACCTGCCGAGGCCAGAATGCCGAGGCGGCGCTCGGCATTCCCGCGGTCACCGAACGCGCCGACCTGAGCGAAAATCGTATGCTTCGACGCGGTAGACGCTGGCGCAGGCACTGGAGACGGCTCGGGCGTCGTCATTTCCCGGGTCGGGCGGTCACCCGCTGGCGCATCGAGGTCGATTGCCGTCACTTCCACAAGGCCTGTTCCGTCGCGAATCATGTCGAGTTTCATCGCGGCCGAGTATGAGAGGTCAATAATCCGGTTGTGCACGAAAGGACCGCGGTCGTTTACGCGCACAACAATGCTCCTGTCATTACGCAGGTTACGCACACGCACGTAACTGGGCAGCGGCAGCGTCTTGTGCGCCGCGGTCATTTGATACATGTCGTAGGTTTCGCGATTTGAAGTGAGGTTGCCGTGGAATTTCTTGCCGTACCAGGAGGCCACACCGCGCTCCTGGTAACCGCGGCTGCTGGGCATGACGGTATAGCGTTTGCCGAATACTTCGTATACGGGACCATTGCCGTATTTGCTTCGCGACTCGCGTCGCGGAATCGCATCGCCCGGCAAGTCGGGAATGCGCGAGGTTCCCGAATCCGGTTGGCCATCGCCGCGGATGCCACCTCCGTGGCAGGCGGTGATCAAAAGGACCGGCATGATAAGCAGCGGCAACCTAGCCTGCATCGCTTGCAACCTTCAGTGTGATTTCCTGGCCCAGCTGATGCGCGGCGAGCGCGTACATGGTGCTGCGATTGTATTTGGTAATAACAAAGAAGTTGTGAAAACCGACCCAGTGCTCAGCACCGGCCGCGCCTTCGTAGGTCAATAGTTCGCCCTTGCTGTCGGCGCAAAGATTGGTGGCAAAAACGACACCTTGCTCGCTCAGCGATTCGATCGTGTTTGAGGCTTTAAGTGTGTTCTTAGGCTCCGGCACGGGGCCTTTCCACTGTCCGCTTAACGTGGCCTGCGAAACCACATCTTCGGAAGCTCGCCAGCCGTGTTCCAGGAAGTAATTGGCGACACTGCCCGAGACGTCGGCCCAGTCGTTCCAGATGTCGCGTTTACCATCACCCGTCGCGTCCACGGCGTAAGCGCGAAAGCTCGACGGCATGAACTGCGGGCGGCCCATGGCACCGGCGTAGGAACCGATGGGGACCGTTGCATCAATGTCTTCTTCACGCGTGAGGATCAGGAACTGCACAAGCTCGTTGCGAAAGAACTTGGATCGCTTCGGATACTCAAACGCAAGCGTCGCGAGCGCATCGAGGACGCGATCGTTGCCTGTAATGCGCCCGAAATAGGTTTCGACCCCGATGATGCCGACTATCATTTCGATCGACACGCCGGTCTCCTTGTTGATGCGATTAAGCATTTCGCGATTTTCACGCCAGAAGGTGACACCGGCGTTGACGCGTTCTTTCGTTATGAAAATCTTGCGGTATTCAGCCCATGTCAAAGTACGTTCGGCTGGCGTGGAAATCTTCTTGATTATCGACGGTTTGATTTCGGCCTGGCTAAGCACGGCACGCAAGGCATCCCGATTGAAGTCATGCGCGCTAATCATTTCGTCGATGAATGCGACGACACTCGGGCTGTCGACATCGACATAGACCGGCGCAACGTCGTCGACGGCTCGGGCACAGGAAACGGAAATGAGGATCGCAGCGGCAACGGCGAGGAATCGATATTTCATTAGTGCGGTAATAATTTCCGGTGAGAGTGAATCGACATGAGAATACCGAATCCAGCCATTAGGGTCACCATCGAGGTGCCCCCGAAGCTGACCAGTGGCAAGGGTACCCCAACGACCGGCACGAGACCGGTAACCATTGCGGTGTTAACGAAGACATACACGAGGAAAGTCAGGCTGATCGAGCCCGCCAGCAATCGGGAATAGGTGTCATGCGCCTGCACGGCGATATAGAGGCCGCGACCGATGACAAACATGTAGAGGACGAGCAACGACAAAACACCCAGCAGTCCGAATTCCTCGCCGAGAACGGCAAAGATAAAGTCGGTGTCGCGTTCCGGCAGGAACTCGAGATGGGCCTGCGAACCATTGGTCCATCCCTTGCCGAACAGACCACCCGAGCCAATCGCGATTTTTGACTGAATGATGTTGTATCCGGCGCCGAGGGGGTCGCTGTCGGGATCCAGCAGCGTCAAAACCCGCTGCTTCTGATAATCCTTCATGAAATTCCAGAGGACCAGGGCACCGGGAACTGCGAGAACGGCCATACCGAGGATCAGCCGGAACGACATGCCGGCCAGGATGACAACGATGATGCCGGATGCCGCGATCAGCAGTGACGTGCCGAGGTCCGGCTGGCGAGCGATCAGGATGGTTGGCACAAAGATCAATACGGCGATGATCGCCAGCTGGCCAACTCTGGGCGGCATTTGCCGATCGTGCAGGTACCAGGCCACCATCATCGGCACACCGAGCTTCATGGCCTCAGATGGCTGAAAGCGAATGCCGAGGTTCAGCCAGCGACGCGCACCCTGACCAACCTCTCCCGCTATCAGCACCAACACGAGCAGGATGACGCCGGCAATGTATCCCCACGGTGTCCACCGCCTGAGGAAGTCCGGCGGCATCTGTGCGACGGCGATCATTGCGACGAATGCGACGCCCAGGCGCACGGACTGGTTCATTAGCAGCCTGTTGCTCTCTCCCACGGCGCTATAGAGTATAAAAAGGCCGAAGCCGCAAATGAGCAGCAAGCCGCCGAGCAGCGCGCCGTCGATATGCAGGCGGCGCATCAACCCGGCGAAATTCGACAGCGGCGCGCCCTTCGACGTCAACAAGCGGGTTGTGTCAGTCAACGGCATTGTCACCATACCCCAGGTGCGCATCCATGATTGCCTTCGCCATTGGCGCGGCGACGCCGCTGCCGCTGCGGCCGTTTTCTACGACAACCGCCACTGCTATTCGTGGGTCATCGAGCGGCGCGAAGGCGATGAACAGCGCGTGATCACGTTGCCGTTCCAGCAGTTCTTCTTCATCGTATTCTTCGTCTTGCCCGATCGAGATGACCTGTGCGGTACCGCTCTTGCCCGCCATTTCGTACGGAGCGCCATAGCCGACGGCTCTCGCCGTCCCGCGCGGCCCCTGCATGACGTCATGCATGGCCTCGATGACGTTGTCCCAATAGAAAGTATTGCTGATCTCAACATCGGCCAGTCTTTCCGGATGAATCAGGGCGCGCTGCCCGCCAAGTGGATTCTCGATCGCCGCAACCATGTGAGGGCGATAGTGCACACCGCGTGTCGCCAATACGCCCGCGGCGGCGGCCAGTTGTAACGGTGTGGCGAGCATGTAGCCCTGGCCGATCGAGGCGATCACGGTTTCGCCGTTATACCAGCGTTGGTCGTCACGATTGCGAAACGAGGTGCGCTTCCACTCGCGCGATGGCACGAGTCCGGGGTGCTCGCCGCCAACGTCCACGCCGGTCTTGCTGCCCAGTCCGAAGCGATCAAGATAGTCGTGCATGTGATCAATGCCGACGTCCTGGCTGATCTCGTAAAAATAGACGTCACAGGATTGCTCGATGGCGTCGTGCAGATCGACCGGTCCGTGGCCTTCGGGCTTCCAGTCACGATAGCGGTGTGTCGTCTCGGGCAACATGAAATAGCCCCTGCACACTGTCTTTCGCGTCAGGTTCGTCGCACCCGTCTCGAGAGCGGCGAGAGCCAGCATGGGTTTGATGGTCGAGCCCGGGGGGTAGCTGCCGCGCACCGCGCGGTTAAACAGCGGCAGGTCCGGGTTGTTCTGCAATTCACCGTATTGGCTGATGCTCATGCCCACGGCAAACAGGTCCGGATCGAACGATGGCGCGCTGACTAACGTCAGTATTTCGCCGGTCTGCGGGTCCAGCGCCACGATAGCGCCGCGTCGGCCTTCAAGCAGGCGCGTTGCCAGTTTTTGCAGATCGAGATCTATGCTCAGGTACACGTTGGATCCAGGGCCCGATTTTTCGTCCATCGGCAATGAGTCCAGCAGGTCGCTGGAGTCGCCGGGAACCTGGCGGCCGCGTGCGTTGGTTATCAAGTGTCGATAACCCGCGGCGCCATGAAGACTCGACTCGAAGCTGCTTTCGACGCCCGTCTTGCCGGTGTGGGAGGTGCCCGCGTAGCGAGCAGCATCGAGTCTCTGCAGATCGGCCGTGCTTAAGCCACCGACGTAGCCGACGGCATGTGCGACGGCTTCACCGTCCGGATAATGACGAACAAGGCGAGGCTGAAAGTCGACGCCTGGAAAGCGCGGCCGCTGGATCGCGAAGTTCGCAATCTCCTCTTCTGTTAGCCGAAACTTGAGAGTGACCGGTCGAAATCTCGGACCGCTGCGGCTCAGCTCTTTGATACGCGGGATATCTTCGAACTCAATCAGTGCCAGCGCGGCGAGTCGATTGAGTGTGTCGTCAAGGTTTTCGACCTGCTCGGGTATGAGTTCGAGTTGATACGCCGGCAAATTCTCTGCGACGACGCGTCCCTTGCGATCGAAAATGAGCCCGCGGATTGGCGCAACCGGCTCGATGCGGACCCGGTTGCCCTGGGCCTTTTCGGCAAACAGTTGGTGCTCGACGACCTGCAGTTGAACGAGTCGTGCGATAACGACGCCGAGTAGCATCACGGCAATAACGGCGGACGTTACGATCCTGCGGAGAAAAAGACGGCGCTCGGAATGATGGTCCTTGATCGGCAACAACAGGCCCACGTCAGCCTCCCGCCTGAGCCCGGTAGCGTACTCCGGACAGGAACATGTACAGGAATGGCCAAATTAACGTCCCTGTCACCACCGGTGCCCAGTATGTCAACGTGGATGCCGATACGCCCGCCACACCGTTTATCCAGAACAACAGGAATTGATACAGCGCGAGTAACGCAAATATGGTCGCCGTTAGTTGCGACAACGGGAACACGCGCATCAGCAGGTGGAAGCGCACGGTGACAAAGACGATGACGCACAAAGCGAGTGCATGTTGACCGAGCAGCGTACCGTAGGAAACGTCCAGAATGAGGCCGAGGATCCATGCGCTACCGACACTCCAGGTGCGCGGCAGCTGCATAGCCCAGAAGATTGCCAACAGGGCCAGCCAGTCGGGGCGAAACGGCGCGATCGAGTCCGGCAACGGCATGATTGACAGCATCAGGCCGACGACCAGCGTGATGATCACCGGCAGGCGGCGCGAACCCCGGTCCCTACTCATCGTCGCTCTCCGGAGCCACATCGCCTTGCTCGTCGTCGGTCGCGGGCGCTGACCAGATCAGCATGACTTCGCGAACCTGATCCAGGGCTGCTGATGGCTTGGCATTCACGTCGGCGAAAGGCTCTTGAGGGATACGCGTGACGGTGTCGACGATGGCGACCGGGTAACCGGCGGGAAATGCGCCGCCGAGGCCCGAGGTAACCAAAAGATCACCGGCGCGAATATCGGCGTTGTTAGGCAGGAAGGGTAGGTCGAGACGGTCGATTTCGCCGGTGCCGACGGCAATGGTGCGAAGACCGTTGCGGTTGACTTCGACAGGCAACGCGTGATCGGTGTCACTAATAAGGACGGCTTGCGACGTCATCAGTCCCGTCTTGATGACTTGGCCGACGACGCCGTCGGCGTCGACAATGGCCTGACCGTCATAAACGCCGTCGCGACTGCCGATGTCGATAACGAGGTTGTGTTCGTACGGGTTGGCATCGACGGCCATAATTTCCGCGACGCGC
>Ga0255046_10000375_pt1 | contig 11935 bp, 13 predicted proteins | sample BC1_12_27_MG_FD_183632 | JGI IMG/M metagenome (GOLD analysis project Ga0255046, IMG submission 183632) | Seawater microbial communities from Strait of Georgia, British Columbia, Canada - BC1_12_27 | ecosystem: Environmental > Aquatic > Marine > Strait | place: Canada: British Columbia...
CGTGCCTGCCAGTCGCGCGATCGTACTTTTGGGCTTAGTCGAGGCCAAGTTCGAAGCCTGCCTCGAGATCCTTCTTCGCGTAAGCACGAAAGGCGATCAAGGTCTCAGTTTCGACGATGCCATCCAGGTGCCGCATCTTGTTACTGATGACATCGGCCAGGTCGTCATTGTGGGCGACTTTGACTATGGCAACCAGGTCGTGCCGGCCCGCGACGGAGAATACCTCTTGAACGCCATCCATTTCGGCGATCTGATTCGCGAGGTCAGGAATGCGGTTGGTTTCCGCCTTGATCATGACTATCGCCGTTACCATAGGTTTCTCCGTGCCCAAAATCGGGTATCAGCGAAGCCTACCATCACGAACGGCCGGCGACTATTTGGACGCGGCTATCTCTGTCGCAACCTGGAGTAACTCATCAGCCGGCAATCGAACTTTGTAATCCGGATTTGAATACGAGAATGCGATTACACCGTTCCTGTCGATCGCGAAGACTGACGGGACTGGAAGTACGCCATGCTTCATCATTGATGAATCGACGATATCCTGACCCTTCTCATTGCGACGATCAATCGTCCTTGCCGAAGCCTTGAAAGCGATGCCGAACGCGATGGCCGCCTGTGCATCGGCATCAGACAGAATCTGGTAGTCGAGATCAGCGATGTCCTCTTGTGTCTCTCGACTCAGGCTCTTGTACAACAGCTCCGGTCGATCGCCGCTAAGAAAGAGCACATCCACACCGAGTGCGTCTATCTCACCGACGACGTCTTTGAGTTCCGACAAGTGCATGTTGCAGAACGGGCACCATCCGCCGCGAAAGGTAATCGCGACAACCGGGCGCTCCAGATTACGCGGATCGAACTCGAACGCCTCATGATCAACAGTCTTTACGGTGAATCGTGGCGCACTCTGCCCCACTTGCAGTGGTTGGGCCAGTTCGGCCGATTCGGCGATCGGTACGTCCGCATGGCCATGCTGCATGGACATGCTGCAGGCCAGACTCAGGAACAGCACCGTAGACAGCGCATAATAAATACTCCTGCGGGAATTCAGTTGTTCGCCAACGGCCTTCCACATCTCGCCTTGCTCCTTATCAGTCTTTCTATGGGACCGGAATGGGAGCAGAAATATTACATGGCTTTTTCCAGACGATCACGACTGCTGATGTTGGCGACACCCCGACAACGCGCTTTAGCACGATACATCGCCTGGTCAGCCTCATGTATCAGGTCCGTCAGCGTATTTGCGTTCTCGGGGTAGAAGGCGAGACCAATGCTTGCGGCGCAGTCGAGCGTCCTTTCTCCAATCAGATACGGCTCTTCGAGCGCTTCTGTCAAACGTTTTGCGAGCTTGTTTGCAACCTCCGGAGTGACATCCGGAACCAGCGCCATAAATTCGTCGCCGCCGGGACGGCCGATGATGTCACACCACCGCAGGCTCTTATGTAACCGCTTCGCAGCGATCGTCAGCAACTGATCGCCCATTTCATGTCCGAAGTTATCATTGATGATCTTGAAATCGTCGAGATCGATGAATAGCAGCGCAGCTGTGCTGTCATCCGCACAATCAGCCAGGCACTGCGATGCATCACGCTCGAAGCCACGGCGGTTCAGCACACCAGTCAGGGGGTCCGATCGCGCAATCGATTCCATGTGCTGCTCTTTTGCTTTGCCGTGAGTGATATCGACAAATGTAAGCCCGATATCAGTTCCGAACGGCTCACAAATCATGCGCAACCATCTGTTCGAGCCATCGGACAGATGATTGACCTCGGAATCCATGCTGCCTCCTGCATCGCTTACCGCGCAAAACCTCTTCAAAATTTCCTTGGCGTCATCCTTTTCCATTGCATTGGTCGCAATCTTCACAATCTGCTCGCCGCTACAATCAATGAGGTCTTCACGATTTTCGTTCAAGAAACGACCTGCCATCGCGTTGGCGAAAATGCAGCGCAAATTTCTAAAATCATCGCCCTCATCCTGCTCCCAGCGCAGTCGAATGATGCCGTTAACCGAGTGATCGATCAGGGTGCGCAGCATCTTTTCGCTGGCCCTGACTTCCTCCTGGGCTTTTTCGACATCGCTAACGTCGCGGAACATCAGCACTTTGCTATCGTGCGATGAAGAACGGTCCGAATGCATCGGTGAAACCTGCACATGCAGGAATCGACCGGTTACCGTCATCACCTTTCGTGGCTCTCCAGTCTCAAGCACGTGGAATATCTCGGTCGCGTTTTCGCCGAGCAGGAGATTTAGCGGCTCAAGAAGGGCAGACGTTTCCTGGATATCGAGTAGTTCCTCTCCGCTGCGATTCAGCCCAATAATCCTTCTCTGATCATCAACCACAACTACGGGATCCTGCATATTCTCAAACACGGTCTCATAGGCGAGCGGCGTGAGCGCAACGATTTGTTCGGCAATAATGAGCCACGCGTAAACAGGCAACATTATCGTGAATACGATTGGCACGAAGGAGACAGTGTTTGAGCCGAATCCGAGGTCGTAGGCCAATGTCGCCGCCACTGGTCCGAAACACGCTGCGACGAGCAGGAACAGGGCGCGACGGTGTGCGCGGGCAACAGCCGTACTGTGACTGAGCAATGTAAGCACCGCCGTACCGATCACGGCATAACTGTATGGTGCATGCACGAACAGGAACCACGCACCCCATCGCTCCGGTCGTGTCAGAAACTCTCCCGCGGAATTCGCAATCGGCAAGTACCACATGAATTCATGAAAGTAGTTCGTTCCCGCAAGTACGATAGACACGAACGGAACGACCAACAATAGCGTAATGCGATGGACCGAGGTATGCCGACCCGTGAACTCGCGAAAACAGAAGTATGCGGCGACAGGCAGCAACGCCGTACCGACGAAATGCAAAGTCCGGCCGATTGAGAAAACATAGAAGCTGGCCGACATCAACTCGATCGCGCCACCAACAACCCATATGCTGACGATCAGGAACAATAGCCCGATCGGCACCGTGCCGACTTCGCGCTTTGCCGCTACAAGACGCAGGCCCAGCGCCAAATAGCACGCAGCGCTGAACAACAGCAGAACCGAAATGGCGATGTCGAAAGTCATGCCTTCCTTATTGATCTAACTTAATGCAGCCAATTCTAGGCAGGTAAACCTTTGATTTCCGGGAACTGTTCCACACCTTTCAAACAGCAAAAGCGCCACTGATGGGCATGATTTCTCAAACTGGAGGCTGCGGCTGCTTCGAAATTGCAGCTTCATTCTTTAACTTGCTGATTTTTTTGGTGTTCCCGACATTGCGGGTATTTGTCATCGACCGCGCGCATTCTGAATCGCAGCAATGAATTTTTCCCGGCTCATGGCATCGATGAGTGAAAGAAATTGTTCGGCGCTACGCTCATCCTGCAGTACTTTCTGCCGGTAGGCGTCATCCTCGGCACGTGCCGACATGCGCCAGTACATCATCGTAATCGTAGTGACGATTCGCGTGCACACGAGGTTGTGGAGCAGCTCGATTTCGGTGTCGTCCAGACTTGCCACTTCGTCGTAGCCGGCAATGAATGGCGCGATCACCGCCAACGGATCTGGAGTATCTGAACGCAGGTACGACGCCGCAATTGCGACATCAACAATCAATGGCGCGCGGACCATGTCGCCGAAATCAATGACACCCACTATCATCTCATCGTCATTCTCGGCAACGAGCACATTGCCAGGATTCAGGTCGCCATGAATCACCTGGTGTCGCAAAGAATCGAACACTGGCAACACGTTTTGCTCAAACTCGTTCAAGCAATGACTGATCAGATCGCGTAGTCCATCGTCCGCCACGTGCGGCAACAATGGGCGCAACTCGGTGGCTCGCTGCATGTCCCACAACAAGACCTGACTCTCACCCGAATGTTCGAATCCCCGCAGCGCAAAATTTACGTCAGCAAGACAGCGGCCGAGGTTCCTGGCTAGCCCGGCGTTGACGCCGATGCCATCAAGCGGCCGACCCGGCACATAACTGACCAGACGAACGACGTGCGTCTCGTCACCGTTCAAGATCGTCGTTGCCAAGGATCCACTCTGCGTCGGAATCATCCTAGGCACGGTGACCGCACATTTCTGCCGTTCGATATGCAACAACGCCTGGATCTGGCAATCAGTGACGATTCCCTCCTCAGCCGCATTCGCAATCTTCACAACGTAACGGCATGTATCGCTGATCGTCAGCCGAAAGTTCTGATCACGTTCACTGACCAGTGGCGTGAGTTCGCCGTTGAGGCCGTACTGCTCTCGGACAAGTCTGCCGATGTCATCGGCCGGCACTTGCGGCGGCGGCGCGGCGATCCCCTGTATCGGATCAGGTTGATACATGAGCTTTTCTCTTAAAAATGCCGATTAGTTCCGACACTATTTCAACATAATCGGTCATAGTTTGTTGCTTATGAACGGTCTCGCCCACATCGTTCGCTCAGCGACGCCTTCTACTTCCGTGCATTTTCGCAAAACCGCATATGGCAAGAGTGGCGTCCGAAGCTATCTGCGTGACGTTCTCGCGATGGCGAACGCGTCAGTCGAAGGACCGCGTTACATCATCACGGGCGTGGAATTTGACTCGAAGGGCCGCAAGCGAATGTACTCGGTCGATCAAGATGACTTCTCGGGAAAACCCGCTTACCAATCGCTGGCCAGCGACCACATTGAGCCGCCTATCCGAATACGCTACCAGCCAGTTACGGTCGAAGGCAAGCGAGTCGGTATCTTCGAGATCGGCGACTGCCAGGACCCGCCGTACATGATGCGAGTCGATCATTCCGAAACCCTGCGCCGCGGTGATGCGTATGTGCGAGTAAATGACTTGGCCGTCAAGATGGGTCGGCGCCAACTGCAATCCTTGTTCGAGAAGAAGTTTACGGACTCAGTGACGGCGGCGACCGTTGAAATCGGATTTGCCGGCGAGGTTATTCACAAAGACATGCAGGTGGTGACATCCGATCTTGCCAAGATGCCGTCCGCCGTCGCCAGCGCCAAGCTGCGCGAACTCCTGGAGGCAAAACACCAGGTTCATGCATCGACTACAGATACAGCGGTCGCGCGACTTACACACGCTCGCCTGTTCGGTTCAGACAAACCCTATGAACATCAATCGACCGCAACCATCAAATCGGAGATGCTTGAATCTGACATGGAGTATCTCGATCATGACGAGTATTTCCTGTTTGAAGAACACGCAACTGATGTGCAGCTCGTCGTTCTCAACCAGGGTGAAGAAGTGCTTCGCGGCGCGTCGTTGTCACTGATCATGCCGAATAACAGCGCCTTTCATGTCGCTACCCATTTGCCCAAGATCCTTCGTGACGATCGCTACATCGATCGGACCCCGATTGAACAATCCGAGTATCCGGCTGTCAGCCTGCGCGACGATTCAGTTCGCGTACCGGTCAAATTGGGCGACATCGAACCGGGAGCGCCCATCGAGGTCTTCACTGTACCGCTGAAGATATGCGTCGGTAATGAACTCGAAGGCCGCCGGTTCGGCATCCAATACTCATTTCTCGCACAAAACCTGCGGTCCGCCGTGAACGGGAAACTACGGTTATTTTTTGGTGCGGTCGCAGATTGTTGATTGGCATGTTGCTCTTCATCAGATCCACTTTTCGACTTGCGGCGCCGTGTAGCGTTCGAACTGCTGAATGAGTCCGGCAGGGTCTTCATCACATAGCAACATTGCACGATTCTCGGCTCGCAAGAATCCTTCCGTATGCGTGTGATCGAGGTATTCCAATAGCTTGTCGAAGTAACCAAGCACATTAAGCACGCCGCAGGGCTTGTCATGAAATCGAAGCTGGCCCCAGGTCAGCATCTCAATCAGTTCCTCAAGAGTGCCAAAGCCGCCGGGCAGCGCAATAAACCCGTCTGATAGTGCAGCCATCATCGATTTGCGCTCATGCATCGAAGCAACGACATGCAACTCCGTCAGGCTCGAGTGTGCAATCTCCTTTTCCTGCAGCAGTTTTGGAATTACGCCGTGAACGACACCGCCACGTTCGAGAACCGCATCGGAGAGAACGCCCATGATTCCCTTTGCTGCGCCGCCATAAACGAGTTCTATGCCGTGACGCACCAGGACACCCGCAAGATCCCTGGCGGCCCCGGCGTAGTCAATATTGATACCGGAGCTTGAACCGCAATAGACGCAGATCCTTTGCATGATCAGAGGGCGGACTCAGGCGATCGCTTCTTGTTTTTTCGCGCCCTCGATGATCGCAGATATCTCGGGGCGTTTTTGCTGCAGTTCTTCTGGTGTCAGAGCATCTAGCTCATGCGGGAATACGAGCCACTCGGCTGTTTCGTGAACAAAGTAGTCCGGCTCAATGTCTGTCTCGTTGCGACTCGGCTTGTACCACGGCACCGCCACGCGCATGTCTTCGGGTGTATTGCCGCGCGCACGACTCGTGAGTTCCTCAATTACGGCGACGATTGTATTTCCAGTGTCAAAAACATCGTCGACGATGAGCACGCGATCGTCGTAGCAGATCTTCTTGATGATGTAGTTGAGGCCATGTACCGCGACCGCACCGCGCTGATCGACGCCCACGTAGGATGAGGTGCGAATCGCGATGTGATCAGACTCGACGCCACAGTAAGACATGATCTCCTGTACCGCCATACCGACCGGCGTGCCGCCGCGCCAGATCGCAATGATCATCGTTGGCTTGAAGCCGCTCTCGAGGACCCGCAATCCGAGGCGAAATGAGTCTTCGAGCAGGTCCTGCGCCGAAAGTACTGTTTTGTCCATTTTTGTTCTCTCGCGTCGATTTTCTTGTGTTGGGACTTTCAGCTATCGCTATAATGCTCCGACCGGATTCTACCGCACCGCAGGCTCGGAAAAACAATGAACAAGATATTCATCGGCGCGGACGACCTTCTCAAAGATTCATTTCAGCTCGCTGCCAATATCTCGGCCGCTGGCTATCACCCCGATTTTCTTGTCGGGCTGTGGCGTGGCGGCAGTGCCGTCGGCATCGCGGTACAGGAAGGACTCGACTTTCTGGGTATGAAAACTGACCACATCGCGATTCGCACGTCCTATCGCGGCGCGCCAAGTTACACCGAGATGGTCAGTGCGGCCAATTCGATCCGGGTACATGGTCTGCAATACCTGCTCGAAAACTTGTGTTCGCATCACTCATTGCTGATCGTCGATGACGTGTACAGCACGGGCTCGAGCGTCCAGGCTGTAATTAATCAACTCACCAAAAAAACGCGGCGCAACCTGCCCGGGGACATACGAATCGCGACAGTCTGGTATCGGCCGACCGAGAAGACGGTGCGCGTACCCGACTACTACGTCCACGAAACGAAGGACTGGCTGGTGCTTCCCTACGAATTGTCCGGACTGTCCGTGGATGAACTGCGTAAACACCGCCCTGAGCTCGAGTCGATCATCGACCGCCTGGAGCCACTGCTCGACTGACGGTCTGCGAATCGTGAACACGATGCTCCTCACAGCGATTGCAATGTTGGCCTTCGCGGCCAATTCCCTGTTGTGTCGCCTGGCCCTAGGCGCCGGACTTATCGACGCAGCGAGCTTCACCGGAGTACGTGTATTATCGGGCGCGGTGATGCTGGGCCTGATCATATTGCCTCGGTACCGCTCACACGGATGCCCAGGAATCGAATGGCGCTCCGTTTTGACATTGTTCGCGTACATGATCTGTTTCTCGATCGCCTATCTGTCGCTCGGCGCAGGTACAGGCGCGCTGATCCTGTTCGGCGCCGTGCAACTGACAATGTTCATCGTCGCCTTGCGGGCTGGAGAGCCATTTTCGAAGGTGTCATGGTTTGGCCTGGTTCTGGCGATTTCCGGGCTTGTATACCTGGTATCCCCCGGAGTCACCGCACCGGACCCGGCCGGAGCCGTGTTGATGACTGTCGCTGGCGTTGCCTGGGGCTTTTACTCCTTGTTCGGCAGGTCGGCTACCGATCCGATGGAATCGACAGCCTACAATTTCATCTATGCCGTGCCGCTGGCCGTAATTACGAGCCTGCTGTTTATCGGCAACTATCACCTGACACTGACCGGCGCGGCGCTGGCTGTTGTGTCGGGGGCCGTTGCATCCGGACTCGGGTATTTCATCTGGTATGCGGCGCTGCCTGGCTTGACGGCGATACGTGCAGCCACCGTGCAGTTGTCAGTTCCGATCATCGCCGCATTTGGCGGTGCGTTACTACTCGATGAGAGCGTAACCGTGCGATTACTGCTGGCCTCAATCACGACACTGGGTGGTGTCGCCATTGTGCTGTCGCAAAAAGATGCGCGAGCTCCTGCGGACTAGACGACGGTACGCTTGCCCTGCAGATAGGTCCCCGCAATATTGCGATCGTCACCCAGGAAAATCAGCGAGAACAATAATTCGTCAATCGATGTGGCTGCCTGAGCGCGCCGGGCTGTTATTCTCGAGCCGCCGGTATCGAGAACGATGAAATCAGCCTCTTTGCCAGTCGCAAAATTGCCGATGCAATCGTCAAGTCCCAGCGCCTCTGCAGCTCCGAGCGTCGCGAGGTAGAGAGCACGACTCGCGGGTAAGGACTGTGCTTGCAGGTGTAGAATCTTGTACGCCTCGTTCATGGTCCGTAACAGCGACAAGCTCGTGCCGCCACCGACATCCGTCGCAAGCCCGACATTGATACCCGCGTCCACCATTGACTGAAGATCGAACAAACCGCTACCCAGAAACAGGTTGGACGTCGGGCAAAATGCACCCGCCGCATTGTTCTCGGCCATCAATGTGCGGTCCGCGTCATCGAGATGCAGACAGTGCGCGAACATCGACCGACTACGAACCAGGCCAAAATGGTCGTATACATCCAGATAGCTTCGGCTCCACGGAAACTGTTTCGCAATCTGATCGACTTCGTCCTGAGTCTCGGCAAGATGTGTATGAATCCAGGTATCGGGGTACTCGGCGGCAAGACGTCCCGCGGCTCCGAGTTGTTCCTCGGTCGAGGTCAGCGCAAACCGCGGCGTGATCGCGTAGCCAAGTCGGCCTTTACCGTGCCAGCGTTCGATAAGGGCTTTGCTGTCCCGATAGCCAGTCTCTGCATCATCGCGGAGTTCTTCCGGGCACAGTCTATCCATGAGCACTTTGCCCGCGATCAATCGCATGTTGCGCTCCTCGGCGGCAGCAAATATCGCATCCACCGATTGCGGGAAGACCGTTGCAAAGACGAGCGCCGTCGTCGTGCCGTTTTGCAGCAACTCATCCAGGAAAAAATCGGCGACCGAGCGCGCATGATCAGCATCCGCGAACCGCGCTTCTGCCGGGTACGCATAGCGATTCAACCAGTCAAGCAGCTGCTCACCATACGAAGCGATGATGTCGAGTTGAGAGTAATGCACATGGCAGTCGATGAGACCGGGAACGATCAGTTTACCGCTCAGGTCCTCAAGTGGCGTGCCATCTGCGAGACTCGATAGCAACTCTTCCGCCGGGCCATGTCGAGCGATCGCACCGTCTTCAATGACAAGCAATCCATCTTCGATGTATTCAACAGCCGAACGCTCTGCATGCGGCCCAGGATCGCCAAGGCAATGAAATATTGATGCACGGAAAGCCTGCTGCATTGCTACTGCTCGACCAGTGCGACGGCCTCATCGAGGCTGTGTTCGTCACAATTCGGCACGTCGCTCGCACGATCGATGATCAGGAACTCCTGGCCCGCGTCAAATGCGATCAGCGGCATGTGCCAGGTACCGCGGTGGTAATTGACGCCCTGCCTCCCGTTGCTGACGAACGCCCGCAAATCGCGCGCCTCTACGCTCTCTTCGGGCGGGGCGACTACGATGATCATCCGGCACGGTGTCAGCGGCACAAATGCCTGACTGCCGAGTGGATGCCGTTCAACCATATCGATGCGTAACGGCAACGACGTCGCAACGCGACAGCGTGCGATGCTGACGGCCACCCTGCCATCGTCTTTCATGTCGACTCCACAAAGATCGTCGAACCGATCGAATCGCGCAGCGTTCATTGCCGCAGTGCGGTCGACTACGGATTCAATCACATCGCCGTAGAGCGCGAATCGCTCGCTTGTCAGTGCTTGTGGTTTCAGTGTAATTGTCATGTGTCAGTCTTTCTTGTCGATGCGCCCATTCAGGCGAAGTCGGCTGATGCCCCCGTCAGGAAAAATGGACATACGCACGTGGCTGACTGAACCGAGAGCATGCAACTCATCTTCAAAAAAGTGCCGCTTGTCCATTTCGAGCTTTGTTTCAGACAGCAAGGTTTGCCAGGCTGAGCTGCCATGTTTCGCATCATCACTGCTATTGAAAGTCGCCGCCTCCAGCGATACGCGACCCGGGTAGTTTCCCTTGAAATGCGCTGTATCGATTTCTGTACTTTCGATTGTGCCGGCACCCCCTAACGCGAGAATGACCCAGTCGTTGCCAGGCCCTCGACGCCTGGCCGTTTCCCAACCGTCACCCATATTCACGCCGCGACCTGCCATATTCAGGTTATGCATACTGCCATAGTGTTCGTTACTGCAAGCGATCGCGCGTCCACCGTTTTCCAGTGCGACGAGATCGATAACTCCCTCTACTGCGGTGAAGTCCGGTCGCACTTCACCGTAAACCCGCAGCCGGGCGATTCCGCCGTCCGGATAGATGTTCAGCCGCAGATGTGTCCAGATCGAATCGTTATCAATCGAGAGATAGTGATGTTCATCGCCCTGAAGCTCGCTTTTCTCAAGGATCTCGGTCCAGCCACCAGCGGGCACATCGTCCTCGCTGACGCAGCCTTCAATGGCTGCGTAGGGTGGATAATTTCCCGTAAAGAAGCTCGTGTCGATGTCAACGCCGTGCAAGACACCCGGCACCCCGAGCCGAACTATGCAGTGATCATGTCCGGGAGTACGTTTTCGACGGCTCTCCCAGCCATCCATCCACTTGCCGTGATCATCATACTTGTCGTCGATAAAAACCGGCTCACTCGCCTCTATCAGCCTCTCTTTTGCCGCAAAGAAATCGTCACTTGCATAAGTCACTCGTGTGCCAAGCCTCGGCTGCTCGAGCTGGATCCATGCGTGAAACGGATTGGACGATGTAACCACTAGCCAGCCTCCATGGCGCCCAGTCGCAGCGCGGCAATCTTGTGGATTTCAGCAAGGGCCGTTTCGAACTCAGAATCCGGGTCGTTCCCCAGCCTGCTTTCGAATGAGGCAAGTATGTCCGCACGGCTGCTGTCCCGGACGGCCATGACAAACGGGAAGCCGAATTTCTCGCGGTAATCACGGTTCAAAGACTGAAATTGCTCATACTCCTCGGCGGAGCATTGAGCGAGACCCGCACTGGATTGCTCAGTCATCGACTCCTCGGTCAGTTCTCCCGCAACTTGTGCTTTTCCTGCAAGATCAGGGTGCGCGCGAATCAGGGTCAGTTGACGGTCAACCGACGCATTGTCGACACAGTCCGCCATGAGCTCCGCGATTCTCTCCATGTCCCCCAGGTCCGCCGCAATTGCCGCTGTTTCCTCAGCAACCCACGGTGAGTGCTCGTAGATACCACCAAAGCGCGTTATGAATTCGGATTCGGACAACGCCATCATCATTCCGCCGGAAACAGCTCACGCCAGTGATTGGCAATATCGATGCGGCGCGTGACCCAGACATCATCGTGGCCCGCAACGTAATCGAGAAAGCGGGCCAACGCAGCCGCACGACCGGGTCGGCCCGCAAGCCGGCAATGCAGGCCAACCGACATCATTCTCGAGCCTTCGGCATACAGCACGTCAAAAGAGTCTTTCAGATAATCGAAAAATTGTTGTCCGGAATTAAAACCCTGCGCGGTCGCAAAACGCATGTCGTTAGCATCGAGCGTGTACGGCACCATCAGTTGCGGCGTTTCGAAAGAGTAGTCCCAGTATGGCAAATCATCAGAGTAGCAGTCCGCGTTGTAGCTGAAGCC
>Ga0255046_10000376_pt1 | contig 11925 bp, 9 predicted proteins | sample BC1_12_27_MG_FD_183632 | JGI IMG/M metagenome (GOLD analysis project Ga0255046, IMG submission 183632) | Seawater microbial communities from Strait of Georgia, British Columbia, Canada - BC1_12_27 | ecosystem: Environmental > Aquatic > Marine > Strait | place: Canada: British Columbia...
CCGTGGTCGCAAACAACACCGTTGCTGGCGGTTGGCGGTCACATGAAAGGCACCGTGGCGTTGAGCTGGGGGAATCGCGTTGTCGTCTCTCCACACATCGGAGAAATGGACAGCCCGCGAAGTCTGGCCGTCTTTGAGCAGGTCGCCACCGACCTGCAGGCGCTCTACGGCGTACGCGCCGCTCGCATCGTCTGTGATGCGCATCCGGGCTATACCACCCATCGTTGGGCACAGCGCCAGCGCGAATTGCCGGTCGAGCGCGTCTGGCATCACCAGGCGCATGCCAGTGCTGTTGCCGCAGAGCTGGATCTCCCCGGGCAATGGCTGATGTTCGCCTGGGATGGAGTGGGGCTCGGGGAAGATGAAACGCTTTGGGGCGGCGAGGTGTTGCTGGGCGGCCCGGGTCGATGGCATCGCGTGGCGAGCTTGCGAACGTTCAGATTACCGGGTGGCGAACGAGCAGGGCGCGAGCCCTGGCGCAGCGCTGCCGCACTGCACTGGGAGTGCGGTCTGGCGTGGCCTGATTGTCCGGACCCGGACGGCATTGCTGAAGCCGCCTGGCGGAATCACCTGAATTGCCCGGAAACCAGCGCCGCCGGACGGCTGTTCGACGCGGCTGCTGCCATCATCTGCGATTTGCCCGTGACGAGTTTCGAGGCGCAAGCGCCGATGATCCTCGAGTCGCTGTGTCGCGGCCCTGCGCCTGCCGTTGAATTGCCAATCCACACCGACGCCGGCGGCCTGCTGCGCAGCGACTGGCAACCGCTACTCGATGTCATTTCGAATCGTCAGCTTGGCCCCTCGAAGCGTGCCGAAATTTTTCACTCGAGCATTGCCACGGCCATCTTGCGGCAGGCCGAGTCCGCGCGTGAAAAACATGCAATCGATAACGTCGGCTTCTGTGGCGGCGTCTTTCAGAACCGCGTGCTGACAGAGCAGGCGACTCGTCTATTGCAAAGTGAAGGCTTCAAGGTCTGCCTGCCTGAACGATTGCCTTGCAACGACGCAGCGTTGAGTTTTGGTCAGGCGGCCGAGATCGCGGCGCGAGACGCCTCGATACACCAATAGGAAATACAGGCAATGGAAGACGATCGCATCTCTCTAGCCCACGGCAACGGTGGCCGTTTCATGCGGGAGCTCATCGAAGAAGTGTTCGCACGTCAGCTGGCGGACAGTAAGATTGATGTGCAGGCCGATGCCGTCCCGATTGATCTCGGTGATGGCGAGGTCATGATCACGACAGACGGCTTTACAGTGCAACCGCTTGAGTTTCCGGGCGGCAACATCGGCTCGCTGGCGGTGCACGGCACGACTAATGATCTCGCCGTTGCCGGCGCGAGACCGATGTACCTCACATTGAACGCGTTCATCGAGGAAGGCTTCGAGATAATCCGACTCGAACGCATTATTGCCAGCCTGAATACAGCGGCGAAGGAAGCCGGTGTCAGGATCAGCGCGGGCGACACCAAGGTCGTTCGTCGCGGAGAGGGCGGCGGCATCTACCTGGCGACCACCGGGGTTGGCATACGGCTTCCTGGTGTACGGCCGGCGATGCGACTGATCCAGGATGGCGATGTATTGATTGTCAGCGGACCCGTGGGTGATCATGGCACGGCCGTTATGCTCGCCCGCGAAGAATTCGGTCTGCGTGGCGACCTCATTTCCGATGCGGGACCGGTGATGGCCCTGACCGAGCCATTGCTGGCGCTGGATGGTCTGCGGTTCATGCGGGACCCGACTCGCGGAGGAATCGCCTCGATCGGCCACGAAATCGTCAAGGCGACCGGTCTCGGCGTTCGCTTTGAGGCGACGATTCCCGTTCGTGAGCCGGTGCAGTCGGTATGCGACATGCTGGGCTATGACCCTTACTACCTTGCGTGCGAAGGTCGCGTGGTTGCAGTCGTCGCGCCAGGCCAGGTTGATGCCGCGCTGGCGATATGGCGCGACATCCCGGCTGGTGAGGGGGCGGCGAGGATCGGGCGCATCGTCTCGGCCCAGACGCGGGTCATTCTCGAGACCCCACTGGGTGGAGAGCGTTTTCTCGAAGAGCTGGAGGACGACCCGCTGCCGCGGATCTGTTAACCGCGTTGCCGCGGCTTAGACGATCTCAACAAGTTCGATCGCAAACGTCAGCGCTTGTCCCGACAGCGGATGATTGGCATCGAGCGTGATCGACTCCTCGGCGATCTCAACGATGACCAGGTTCATGATCTGTCCGTCCGGACTCTGGCTTTGCAGCTGCATGCCGACCGCAGGATCGATGTCCTCGGGCAGCGTGTCCCTGGGCACCTGTTGCACCAGCTGATCGTGTCGCTGGCCGTAGGCATCGTCCGGGTCAATCGTCACGGTCTTCTGAGCGCCCACTGACATGCCGGTTACAGCGCTGTCGAAGCCAGGGATTACCTGTCCGCCACCCAATGCAAATTCCAGCGGATCGCGCCCGGCAGAACTGTCGAACTGGGTACCGTCACCCAGTGTACCTGTGTAGTGAATTCGAACCGTGTCACCGGATTTCGCCTCTGCCATATTTACTGCTCCTGAATGTGGCACGCGACTATATCAGAACCGAACTTCGCGAACCGGCCGCCGAAATGGGGCAACTACCTATTTGCTCTCACAGCCCCTGCGATAAGCTGGAAAGTGGGGATTTGCTTGCAGCAGGTGTTGCGATGAATGAGTCTTCAGGAACAAGCAACTTGGTGGACGTAGACACCTCCGTACCCGTATGGGATCAGTTCTTTACCGTTGCTCCACTGGTGCTCATCGGCACGATCGATAAGGACGGGTCGCTGGACCTGGCGCCGAAACATATGGTGACGCCAATGGGTTGGCAGAACTACTTCGGTTTCGTCTGCACGCCACGCCATCACACCTGCGGCAATATCGAGCGTAGCGGCGTGTTTACGGTAAGCTACCCGAAACCCTCGCAGGTGCTTATTGCGAGCCTCGCCGCTTCACCGCGACTGGAGCAGGGAAGCAAGCCCGTCATCGACTATTTCAGGACCCTGCCAGCGAAACACATCGACGGTCAGTTCATCGAAGACGGTTATCTGTTTTTCGAGTGCAAGCATTACAAGACGATCGATGGTTTTGGAGAGAATTGCCTGATTACGGGCGAGATCATCGCGGCTTACGCCGATGATGATTTTCTGCGCCACGCCGAAGACGACGATCAGGAAACGATTCACGATTCGCCGTTGTTCGCTTATCTTTCACCAGGCCGATTCGCGACGATCGATCGCTCGAACGCGTTTCCTTTCCCGGAGTCAATGAAGAAGTAGCATCGGTATGTACGCAACAGACGCGTCCAGAGTTCTCGACTACGTCAAGGGACAAACGTCCTCGCTGACAAATCTCATCAAAACCCTCGTCGAGGCCGAATCACCCTCGGCACAGCCAGAAGTTCACGATGAGGTGCGCCGCGTTTTGCGGCTGGCGCTGGCAGGTGTCGGTTACGACTCCCGGGAAACCGGGGTCCCGGAGAAACCCAGGCACGTGTTCGCGACACCGGTGGACCGACCGAAGGGAGGGCCATCGCAATTGCTGCTGGGTCATTACGACACGGTCTGGCCGGTTGGCACACTGGACAGTCGCCCGTTTACTGTCAACGGCAACGTTATTCACGGGCCTGGTTCGTTCGATATGAAAGGCGGGCTTGCGCAGATTGTCCTGGCGCTCGGTGCCATTAGAGACCTCGAACTGGAAACATCCGTAGTGCCCGTTGTATTCGTTAACGCCGATGAAGAGATCGGCAGCCGCTCTTCGACACGCTACATCCGATGGCTGGCGCAGCACGCTGACCGGGCCCTCGTTGTGGAACCGGCATTGGGCGACAGGGGCGATATCAAAACCGAGCGCAAGGGAATCGGCCGATATACCGTAACGGTCTACGGCAAGGCAGCGCACGCGGGTCTCGACCCTGAGGGCGGTGCCAGCGCGATACTCGAGCTCTCCCATGTCATACAGACCTTGTTTGCGTTAAATGACGTCGATCGGGGCATCACGGTCAACGTTGGCACGATCGACGGCGGAATTCAGCCGAACGTAATTGCGCCGCACAGCAAAGCGGTTGTGGACGTCAGGGTACCGACCGTTGCGGCCGGTGATGAAATCGAGCGCCTTGTTCATGCCATTAAACCGATAACAGACGGTGTGCGATTACACATCGAGGGTCACATTGGCAGGCCGTCCATGGAGTCCACGCCGCGCAACAAGAAACTGTGGGATCTTGCGAAGCGGGCAGGTTCGGAGCTGGGGCTTGAATTGCATGAGACCCGGGCCGGTGGTGGCTCCGACGGCAATACGACGAGTCAATTTACAGCTACCCTCGACGGGTTGGGCCCGGTGGGTGATGGCGCGCATGCGGATCACGAACACTTATTGATTGACAAAACGCTCGAACGAGCGGCGTTGTTAACGATGCTGTTGATCGAACCACCGTTGAAGGATTAGCCGGCGGAGGCCACGATGAGTACAAGAATCTACGGTTCGCTCGCACGTATCGCTGACTTCAGAAACAGCAATTTCGATGTGCAACAGTTGGCCCGGTCGGAATGGTCGACAGGCGACTATGTCGAGGGTGAGGTGGTTGGCGCGCCAACAGCGTTGTATCACGTCGAGGATCGTAGTGGCCATATGGTCAAAGTCGAGCCCGGTGACTGGGTGGTCGGCGCTTTCGGCGATCGAGCCGCGACCCTCGAGGGCGTCGGTGGTTGGGCCGACATCAAGAAGGACGGTCATATGAACTCGCTGACCGGCGCCGGGCTAATGGGCTTGTACACGTCGTTTTCGACGCTTTTTCCGAATCCATTGGTGCTGAAATATCGGGGGCATCTTTGCCGAAACGGCGAGAAGGTTTGTATGCGCGATTTTGCGATACGGTCGGACAAGCACGAGTTTTCTGCCCCGACGCTGCTGATCGTAGGGACATCGATGTCGGCTGGCAAGACCACAACCGGTCGTCGCGTCTGCAAAGAGTTGGACAGGGCGGACATGTTCGTTATCGGCTCGAAACTGACGGGCGCGGGCCGTTACCGCGACATACTGAGCTATCTTAAAACCGGCGCGCGTGAAATCTATGATTTTGTCGATGTGGGGTTACCGTCGACGGTCGTCCCTGAAAAGGAGTTTCGGGAAGCTATCCGTCCGCTTCTGAACCATATCAATGACCGAAGTCCCGATCTTCTGGTTGTCGAAGCTGGAGCATCGCCATTGGAGCCTTATAACGGTGCGGCTCTGATCGACGAATTGGGCGACAACATCGTCTGCACGATCCTCTGCGCATCCGATCCCTATGCGGTCGTGGGTGTGCAAAAGGCGTTCGGTCTGACGCCCGATCTGGTTACGGGACCGGCAACGACAACGTCAGCGGCAGTCGCCCTGGTCAAGAAGTTGACTGGCCTGCGAGGCATCAACATCATCGACCCGGCCGCGAAGTTACCGTTTCGTGGGTTCTTGCTGGAGAAATTAAAAATCGCCCGGTGACAAGCACCGGGCAAAGATAGCTGCCTCGTAAGGGGGGTGAGGCTAATCGGCGAGCTTTATATCTCCGCCGCCGAAGCTATATCGAATACCGACGCCGAGCGCCCAGACGTCGTAGTCATAGGGCTGTGCGCCGAGCGTCAAAACGGTGGGCAGGGTGCTGGGAGACACGAGTGCATAGTCTTCGACTTCGAACCGCTCGTAACGCAGATCCAGCGTTGCGTGCAAGCGCTCTGTCCATCGGTATGCTGCTTCGATGGTTGCGGAATCGAGCGTCGACGTGAGGTCGGGCAAACGGCTCTGGCCGCCGCTAACGCTGAGCACGTCGACCGTGGTCTCGCCGTCACTGCGGTTGTAGTCGAAACGGATGTCGTATTTGCCGTCAGCCTGACGCCAGTTGAATCCTGCGCCAATGTGGTTAAAGGTGTCGTCGTGCTTCGCGCTCCAGTCCCATACGTCGAACTGCTCGCTGCCGAGTTGAAACGCGTCGATATTCTCGTAACCCACCATCAGGTAAACGGACGAATTGTCCGAGACCGCCCAGCTGAAGTCGGCTGTAGCACGCACTTCTTCGCTGTCTGTCATGCCAAGTTGTGACTTGTTGTAGCGGTCATCGGCATACAGGACTGTCGTGCTAAACGATACGGGTGAGCCAACCGGCGTGATCGATGCTATTAACTCGCCGTAACTTCGATATCGATAGGCGAGATTGTATTTCCGCATTAACGGGTTCTGTCCGAGGCTTATGCCAACGGATTCATCATAGCGATCGATATCTCGCTCAGTGGCACCACCCTTGACTTTGAGGTCGAGCCAGGCGAGCGGACGCCAGCGGGCTTGTCCCCAGCCAGAATCGATAGTCTGTTCGGCAACTTCCTGGAAATCGCGTTTCACTTCCTTGCGCTCGCCACCGGCAGAAATACGAATGTCCTTCCAGACGACGAGTTCACCGCTCAGGCTGATTGCTGATCGCTCAAAGCTGTACGGGATGTTTTGTTCTGTCTCGCCAGTTTGAAACAGATCTGTGACGACACGGTTCCAGTCCGATTGCAGCGTCTTGTTGTCACGCTCATCGAATCGATAGGCAAACTTGATGCGTCCTTTCGGCAGTGGCCGGGACGTAATCGTTAACGCATAGTTGGCTGTATCAACGTCACCATCGAGTGAGTTTCGCGGCAACGCGCTGGCGTTGACGTTCGGATTAATCGTGTAGGGCAGAAATGCCTCATTTTGCTCACCACTACCCGAAGCCAATGAAAACGCGACGACCGTGTCCCACATCGTTGCCCGATAGGCGCCCGAAAGCGAGACCTGTTGAAACTCGTTGCCGGGTGCCATCGCCATGCGCAGCTGTTCTGTACCTGGCGAAGACGTAAACGGCGTGTCCCAGGTCAACGACGTGTTGTTATTGCTAAAGTCGGAGCCGAAATACGCCAGCGTCACGCTGGCACGATTCGTGCGGTACTGAATACCGGCGTCAATCTGGTCTGTTTCGTAGTCAACCCAGCGCGGCAGCAGCGACGCTTGAGTAAAGCTCGAGCCGCCAGTGATATCAATACCGTCGCGATTCTGGCGACGAAAGTCGGCGTACAGACGAAATCCTGCGGCGGGCTTCCAGTCAGCGCCGACATCGATGATCTCTCTGTCACTACCGATATTCTGTCTGCGTAGTGACGACGACAATTGCGTCATATTTGTCGTTGTCCCAGCGGGCACCCAAGCTCCCGGCAACGTGATGGTGTCCGAAGAGGACGGGTTAAATACGGTCCGCGTCGTGTCGAACCGTCGGTAAGGTAGCTCACGGTAACCGACACGGAATCCGAAAGTACCTTGCTGACCGCCCTGCATTTCGAAAACTCGCGAGTCGACCCCCAGGTCCTCGATAGTGTAGTCGAGCTGGTAACCGTCGCTCACGTATCGCCCCTGGCCGTCCACATTCGCGTAGCCGCCCTTGTCGTCATAGCCCGTAGCGTTGCCAAATCGGACTGCACCGTCCTCGCCGACGTAGGTGGCTCCCGCGTCGACTACAGCGCGGTAGCCTTCGTCAAACGGGCAGGACTCACACTTCCAGTTGCTGGTATCGGCCTGGGCAAAACCAATGACCGGCGCAAGCAAGACCAGTGGGGCAATGAGTGTGCGGGAGATTCTTTTTTTGTGCGTAAACATCGCTGCAAGCTCCTAGCGCATCAGCTTCGAGCCAGACGGGTGATTGGATCCATGCACCTGGTCGTGGCAGTTCAGGCAGGCCTGACCCAGCAGGAATTGCGAGGGCGCATTGGCCGGCAGGCCGCGCTCGTCTTGTGGCAGGCTGGGATGACCATCCTGCGAGTGGCAGCTCTGACAAAGCGTCGGGGCGCGCATGCTGAGCATTCCCGGATAATTGGACCCGTGCGGGTCGTGGCAGTTGCCGCAATCCTCGGCGACCGGTGCGTGCTCCCACAGGTAGGGACCACGATTCTCCGCGTGACAGTCGTAGCACGTGTCGTTGGTCGTCGCCCTGGCGAGTAACTTGTCGGTCGTCTCGCCGTGTGTGTCGTGGCAGCCGCTGCAATCCATCTTGCCCTGCCTGACAGGATGCGCATACGGTTTCATCGCCTGCGTGCGCTGTTGTTGGTGGCAGTCGAAGCAAACCTCGGCCTGCGTTGCGGTAGACAGCACCGGATCGCGCTCAATATGACTCGTGTGGCAGTCAGCACAGGCGACGGTGTTTTCGTCGTGTCCGCTGCCGTGCCAGGCAAAGCCCGTATCGGTCAGGTGGCAATCGATGCAGTTAGCGTTTTGCTCAGGTACCGGCGTGCCGGAGTTGGAACCGAACTTGATGACCGGTGGCCGTTCCTGGCCGCGGCGTACGCGTCCCGCATGATCACCGCCAGGGCCGTGGCAGGCTTCGCACTGCAGCTGTCCGTGACCGAACGGGGAGTTCGGATCACTCGGCACAGCGTGCTTGGTGCGAAAGACTGCCAGCGTTGCCTGGTCGTCATGGCACTGGAAGCAGGTGTCGGCGCCTTTGCGACTGTAGTCCGGCTGGTCGTCCTGCGCGGCGACAGACCCCGGCGCCGAGATGGCCAACAGGGCCATCGTCAGCAGCAGGAAGCCTCCCCGACGGCGACATTGCGAAGTTGCCGTCATTAGTTGGACTCGAATGTATCGATGCCGTGCATAACAGCAACGTCGGCCGAACTGCCTTCGCCATGACAAAGCACACAGGTCTCAGCGCCGGATGAGATCAGCGTGCTGTCTGCGGCCTTGGTCGCATTGAAGTCACCACCGTTCTGGATCATATGGTTGGCAGCCAACTCACTTGTGTGACAGCCGGTGCAAACGGATGCGTTCGGCGAAACAACAACGTCATCTGTCGGCGTTGCGGGATCCGCACCCGTATCTACCGTTGTGCCGAGTACCTTGGCCGGATCGACGGGATAGTAACCGCCTGTCACGTGGCAGCCTTCACAATTGTTCAGCTTGCCCGGATAGACGAAGTCGAAGACATGCGTCGAGTTGCCAAAGCCACAGACCTCGAACGGAACCCCTGTAAAGCCGGAGGCATGCAGCCTGTGAATCATGTACTTCATGTCCACCGACGTATCATCGAGACCAAGATCGATCTCGCACTGTCCGCCGCGTCGATTCACGTCGGTAACATTGGGCGCGTGACAGGTCACACAGACTTCAATATTGTCGGTGCGGTTGTTGCCGTGCATGGACAACTGGTTGTGACAATCATCGCACTTGGCGATAGCAACAGCGTTGCGTCGTGGCATTGCCGTTGCGTCGGTGATTGGCGCATAGGCCACCACGTTTGTAACTGCGATTCTCTCGAGCGTGCCGTCGATGTCTACCGCCGGGTGACCGTCCATGGTAACGGCGAGGGAGCCGCCGGCTGTCGCTGGTACCGCGACCGGCGACGTGACGCTGAATACGCCGCCGCCGACAGCCGTGGGTGAGCCGCCAAAACACGTGATTGCGTTCAATGACAGGCCGAGACCCGGAGAGTTGCCACTGTCATTGTTGTGGTAGTCGTCCGTATCCCAGGCGATACCGACAGCCAGCCTTGATGCGCCGGCGCAAGCCGTCCATTCCGGATCGATGAGCAGGTCGTATGGCGCATTAGCATTGGTCGGGTCTGTGACCGAGTATTCGACGACGGGGAATTCGCCGATACCTGTATTGGTGATAGTCAGAATGTTGTAACTGAATTGATCGCTGGCCTCGCGATTCGGCTGGCGATGCACCTCTGGTACGTGAAGTGCAGTCGCTCCCGAGGTCTCGTTGTGGCAATCGCCACAAAGCGTGTCGTCCGTGAACACCAGGCCGCCCGGGTGGTCGCCAGCCGCGAAGTCAATGTCGTCATGACAGGTGCCGCATGCCGCGCGGTTCTGGACCGTACGCCAGTTGCTGGCTTGCGGTACAGCCGGATTCGATTCGTTATGGCAGGTTAAGCAATTGCGGACGTCCTGGGGGAACTCGACATTCGAGTAGTCGTGTGTGCTGTCTCCGTGACCGATAATGAAATAGCCATTGGTGAGTTTGACGCCGAAGTGAATTTTGTGGATGAGTACCTTCATGTCCACGGAGCCGCCCCAGGCTTCTGTGGCCGTGTCGCCATCAATCGAACTCGGGTTATGGCAGGTTACACAATACTCGATGTCAAAACGCGCTTCGCCGTGAAACTCGAGGTTGTCGTGGCACGCGTTACATGTGTCATTGTTAACAATCAGGCGCATCTCGATCGGCGCACCGCCTGTGGGCACAAAATCGTACGGTGCATTGTTCGCCGGGATGTTATAGGGGAGGAATTCGCCGGAATTCGTACGAATCTCCGAGCCAAGCCGGTGTGTCTTGGCCTCGTCGTAAACCGGGCCCGCCGGATACGCGGTCAGGTCCTGAGCGAACGTGTACGTATAAGTGCCATCGCCATTGTCGCTGAAGGTCCCCGCGGTGGCGGTTTCTGTGTTCGCCTGGGCGTTGGCAATACCTGCACTGTCGCGGGTTATATAGGACCGCCACTCACTGGAGCTGCCGTTCTGACCCGGTGACAGCTGTGCCAGCGTGAAGCGGAGATTCGCCGCCGGGAGGCCGGTCAGGCCAAAACCCAGGTCGTCGCTAAGTCGGACAATGACGGTCGGCGCTCCGCCACCGGCAGGCACCGTGACACTGTCATAGGAAACGTTGATCTTCGCGGCTGACTGAACGGGTACGGTAGCTGAGCCGGAGGGTCCCGGCGGCCCATCGGGTCCCGGAGGGCCTGCCGTGCCCTGACCACCCGCCGGACCCGCTGGGCCTGTGTCACCGCTGCACGCGAACAAGAGGGCGGAGGACAGCACTAATGCGGCCAGATTCCAGTTTCCGGAGGTTAAGCGATACATGTCATTCCCCTTACTTTTTGGTCTTTGTATTACTTTAGGGTCATTCTGCATTCAACAGACGGACGGTTCTGCGTTACTTTTTTAGCAAATTTGGGCCGATAATGCACCACGGCAATTACTTACTGGTATTCTATCGCGGGATCTACTTACTGGCCGTAGCGCGAGCGCATAACGATAATAGGCCGCTATCCGGTCCGAATTTCGTATCGAATTCAGCGCGTGTTCAGCCACGAATACGACAATATATGCATGATTTGTAAGGCAATAGCGCCTTCATTAGGAGATGACATGAAACGCCTAACCACCTATCTTGCCGCGGCATTGCTCAGCATGGCTTTTTCCTCGGCTAACGCCGGCGATGTGGATGCGCTCATGAAGGGCTGCAACGACTGTCATGGGGACGGTGGCGTCAGTCAGTCAGCTGACGTACCGACTCTCGCCGGATTACCCGAATTCGTGCACGCCGACGCGCTCTATGTCTACATGGACGAAGAACGGGCTTGTGCCGACTCGAAGTATCGGCACGGTGACACGGGTCGTCCCGCAACAAACATGTGCGCCGTTGCAGCAGAATTGAGCGAAGACGACATCGACGCACTCGCCGCGGCTTACGCGGAACTACCCTACGTGAAAGCGACACAGGAATTTGATGCTGCCCTGGCCGCAGCCGGCGAAGCCTTGCACAGCGAGCATTGTGACAAGTGCCACTCGGATGCAGGTACCAATCCTGAAGACGAGGCGGGCATGCTGGGTGGACAGCCGATGGACTTCTTGCGGAATTCATTCAGGGATTTCAATGCAGCTACCCGCGGGCAGCCAAAGAAGATGAAAGACAAGATGGACCTGCTGTCTGACGAGGATCTTGAAGCCCTCGCGAACTACTACGGTAGTGTTCAATGACGAACGGCTCTGCCGCCAGTGATTTGACTGGCGGCATGTTCGCCGCAATTGATTCGAAAGACACTGAGGCATTCGTCGGTTTCCTCACCGAGGATGCCGTTTTTCGTTTCGGCTCCGCGCCCGCTGTCTGTGGGCGAGAGGCTATTCGTGCCGCGGTCGACGGTTTTTTAGGCACGAT